>Ga0209780_1000065_pt1 | contig 45249 bp, 35 predicted proteins | sample WorMetexBAHAMAS2_FD_187384 | JGI IMG/M metagenome (GOLD analysis project Ga0209780, IMG submission 187384) | Marine gutless worms symbiont microbial communities from Max Planck institute for Marine Microbiology, Germany - Inanidrilus exumae... | ecosystem: Host-associated > Annelida > Digestive...
AGGGCCAATTGCTTTCGGTCTTGGCCGTATCGGAATGCCATATCGTTCTCCTTGATTTTACAACCTATATATCACCTATCGATACGGTTATTCAGTAGTAATTGGTACATAATTATGACACAGTCTGGAAGGCCGAAGTGTACAATTATCCGAACTGGAGATATCGCTGACTATGTCATTCCGGGCTTGACCCGGAATCCAGGTGTTCTTGAATAGTTACGTTTCTGGATGCCGGATCAAGTCCGGCATGACGGACATACATTCGGCGTTGCTGTTCATTACGACATAGCTTCGATTACGGGCACCCACGAATCCTTTATTCGTAGAGCGGGACATGGTGCCGCGGCTGAGGCTATGGCCCACAGGCCGTACCCGCCCGTCTCAGGCATCCAGATGCTTTATCGCTTCCTCCAGCGCCTCATCCAGACCCAACGGATCATACCCCTTCCCAAACGCCTTCGAACTGTCCAGGGAAATATCCGCCGGCCGGGGCGCCGGCATAACGATATCTTTCTGTTCGACAGGCTGGATTTTTGACCTCTCAACCCCAAGCAGTTTTTCCAGTTTCTTTCCCAGGTCATACCGGGAGATACGGGTTTTACCGCCCAAATGGAGTATGCCTTCTGCTGAGTCCAGAAAATGGAGAATGCCTCGAGCAGCGCTTTCCCCGTCCGCCGGAGTTCGAAACTCGTCGGTGAACAGCGACAGCTCCTCCCCACGTTGCATGGCCTGAATCATCTGAAAGTCAAATGTCTTCAACTCGGAACCGGTCCACCCGAACATCAGCGGCATCCGGCATACAAGTGCTACCGGATATATCGCAGCAATGGCCTGCTCCGCCCTCACCTTCTGCTCCCCGTACCGGCACACCGGATTTGTGGGACTGACTTCATTATAAGGTGGGTTTGTTCCTTCAAACACCAGATCCGATGAAGTGAACACCATCGGAATTTGGAATTCAGAGCACCATTCCGCTATCCGGGATGTGACCGCTACGTTCATCAGTTCCGACGCCTCCGGGTTCTCCTGGCACCAGTTGGGATCCGTGGCAGCGGCCGTATGGACCACGGCATCGGGACGGATCTCCCGAAATATCTTCTCAAACAGGCGGCGATCGGTGAGATCGATGTTTATCGCTTGAACATTTTTTAGATGGATCGGGTGGGACCGATAATTGCCAAATACTACCCATTCACTCATCGCCTGTCGGCAGATGTGCCAGCCCAGAAATCCACTGGCACCGGTGACCAGTAATCTTCTATTGGGTGTCAAGGTTCCGTTTTTAGGATGACGGGGCATCTTAACAGGAGTTGGCACTTAATTGTTCATGCGTGGTTCTATCTATAATAAACCGGCTTGCTTTTTTACCCGCAGCAGTCCCGGGCTGTCGTGAAGATACATCAGGGGGGAATGGAGCCCGGCATCGATAAACAGGGCCTCCAGATCATCAAAGAGGACCGGCCGGTCCGGCCAGGTAAATCGTTTCTTCTGTTCTTCCAGGGCCTCCCAGCATTGACGGAGTTCCTCTTTCCCCTCGAAGACTGTTTCTTTGGCAGAATCGCACAGAAACATGGCACACACAATCGGTGTTATCTGCCACAGGCAGCCCTCATCACCCAGGAAGACGCATTTGAACCCGGTGTTTGGCTGGCTGAGGACCGATTCTATTCGATCCAGTTGGCCGGTGTCGGACACGATCGCGTTGACAAAAACGTCAGCGAAGAAGGCCACGATCCCTTCCCGGGAGCAGCAGGCGCTCAAGCGGCTGCGAAAGCAATGCGCCGTGCAGATGTCGTTGAAGTGACGGGTCAGGAAATGATCCAGGTCATCTCGAAAACCCAAATAATCCACCAGCGTGTCTTTTAGCTCGGAATGCGCCTGGGGAGTGAGCCCGTCCAGGTATTTACGGACGAGCTTCAGGGTCTGAAGCTGTTCTTGGTGGTAGGAATTCATTATGAGATTGAAACAATATAATGTGCCGCAGACGCACGCAGACAAATAATGAATTTTTCCCGAGCGACTTGCTCGGGAAAACATTTCACGTCTTGATGGTCAAGGCCAGGCACAAGGTTGACTCTCTTGTTGTAGATGGTGTCGCAAGTGTCTGCGGAAGCTGCTGATTTTATATCATCAAGCTACTGCCTCTTCCGGCCGAGTCAATGCTCAAAGAGGATAGCTTGAAGTTTCGTACGAACTCGTGTCTGCGTGGGTCGAGCGATCCTGCCTGTCCTGAGCGGAGTCGAAGGGAGCGAACTCGAAGGAGAGCGGGCGGCTATATGGTATTTAGACAGGGCCTTTTCCGCAGCAACTGCCGGGGCCTGCACAGCCGGTGGATTGGCCGGGCGCGGAGCCGCAGCAGGCAGTGTCGCCGGGACCGGGAATGCCATGGGCTTTGGCGCCCGACAGGCTGGAATGTGCCGACAGCATCTTGCGGAGGTTCGAACTTCCGCAGGACCCGCAAGCCAGCGCCTGATCTGATTGAGATACCAGGATTTCACTCATTTCACCACAGTCGACACACAGAAAATCAAAAAGCGGCATTATGCTACCCTCCATTTATCCCGAGCATTTCATGAAACGTCTGGATTAGTGGTTTACCGATTCACCCCGATAGTCGTGAATGCCCTTCTGCAAGGTTTTGACGGCCAGGCGAATGCAGTGCTGTTTCTGATCCGGCAGGTCTACCAGTTCCCTGAACACATCCCGGTCCGTCAGCGCGAGAGCTTCATCAAGGCTCTTCCCCCGGACCAGGTCGACCGCCGCCATGGCCGCTGCGATGGCCCCCGGGCATCCGAGCACCTGATATCGGGCATCTCGGATCCGGCCGTCCTCGATGATGAGAAAAATTTTCATGGTATCGCCGCAATGGCCGGTCAGTTCCGAAATCTGATTGGCATCCGGCAGAGCCCCCATGTTTTTCTGATCCAGATAATAATCGATGGCTTCATTGGCGTATCCGCATCCTGAAAGCATCTCACGAACGGCGGCGGTATCCTGAAGATTGATTTCCTGGGTTTCGCTCATTTGTTACCCCTTAATGATCACAATGGCCATTGGGACCGTGTCCGGCACACGTTTGAAACATGCCGAACTCCGGCAGCTTCCCGGATTGCAGCAGGCTCAGGTTGTCCTGAACGGTTCCTTCAACGGCATGAAATGTTTTCACACCGGCCCGTTCCAGTTTTTTAAGAGCTCCGCCACCGATGCCCCCAACCACAACGGCATCAACCGTCCGGCCGTCCAGGGCTCGGAGCGGCTCGCATTGTCCGTGAGCATGGTGAAGATCAGTGTTTCCAATGGATTCGAATGCACCGGTGTCACTATCGACAATGATGAAATTCGGCGCAGATCCAAAATGGCCGAATACCGGGCTATCCAATCCCATGTCGGTTTCCGTGGGAAACGCAATTTTCATTTCAATCCTCCAGTTTGATCAAGTCAATCAACATATTTGAGTAATCACTTTAGCGGCCATGGTTGTTAGGCAATACAGAAACGGTTGTCAAGAATTTCTCAGTCAATCCAGTCAGCTTTTGAAAAAAACGGAAACAGGCGGAGAAAAGACGTTCATCACCGTATCTTAAATTTAGCGTCATATGATTAAATTACAGAAGGTTGGGTTGAAACTGGGGAGGCGGCATCGACTTGCCGCGTCATCGATATAAAGCCTCGGGCTATTGAACAAACTACCCCACTGGTGTAGATAAGCCTTTTTGGTTATGAACTTAACCCATCGTCAGGGAACTGTTTTTCGACGAGTTGGTCTGGAGCTAACGTTGTTACGTTCTTTTTCACTCGACTCCTTGAATCCTAGAATCCTTGATCCCTTAATATAACACCTTGGCATCATTACTAAAAAACAATCCCATCGCCATTATCGGCATGGCCGGTCGATTTCCCGGCGCGGATACGGTCACTCAATTCTGGGATAATATTCTCAACAAGGTGGAGGCCGTTTCCGATGTTCCCGCAGAGCGCTGGGGCGTCACCCCGGAGTCCGTTATATCCCCGAAAGGCGAGCCGGACAGAACGTTTACCCGCAGGGCCGGCGTTATTCCGGATCGGATTTCGGATGTATCCGGACTGGCCATCGACCCGGAACTCGTCTACGACCTGGATCCCATGCACCGCCTGGTCCTTGATGTGGGCAAATCAGCACTGGAAAGCTGCAAACCGGAGTCGGTAAACCGGAATCGCACCGGTGTCGTTCTGGCGGCAATTGCATTGCCAACGGATTCCGCATCGCTTCTGACACGTCGAATCATCGGGGGTGCCTTAGCGTCACAGATTGCCGGAGGCGTCCCCACCTCTCTCCAGGATATCACCCAGAATAGTTGCATCGCAGCCAAGGTTACCGGATTTCCCGGAGCACTATTGGCAAGAGCACTGGGGCTTTCCAAGGGCAGTCTGACGCTTGACGCCGCATGCGCGTCATCCTTGTATGCCATCAAGCTCGCCTGCGACGAATTGATCTCCGGACGCACGGACACCATGCTGGCCGGTGGCGTCTCAAGACCCGATGTGCTGTACACTCAAATCGGTTTTACCCAGTTAAAGGCCCTTTCTCCCAGTGGACGTTGCGCCCCGTTTGATGCCCAAGCAGACGGTCTGGTTGTAGGAGAAGGCGCCGGAATCCTGGTGCTCAAGCGGCTAAAGGATGCACTCCGTGACCAGGACCGGATATTGGGTATTATTCGTGGATTGGGTATCTCCAATGACCTGGAGGGCAACCTCCTGGCTCCAGCCAGCGAGGGCCAGCTACGGGCCATGCGGGATGCCTATGCTGAGGCAGACTGGTCCCCCGAAGAGGTCGACCTGGTTGAATGCCACGGCGCTGGAACCCCCGTGGGCGATGCTGTGGAGTTGAACAGCCTGGTCGAGTTATGGCAAGGCGCCGGCAGAAGACCCGGCTGTTGCGCCATCGGATCCATTAAATCCATGATCGGTCATTTGTTGACGGCGGCCGGCGCGGCCGGCATGATTAAAGTCTTGCTGGCCTTGCAGAAAGAGATCCTTCCCCCTTCCCTGAACTATCATTCCCCGCCCCCGGGTAGCCCGATTATAGACAGTCCGTTTCGAGTTCAAACCGATCCGGAGCCCTGGCCGCAGCGCAACCCGAAGATTCCAAGACGAGCAGCCGTCAGTGCTTTCGGTTTCGGAGGAATTAATGCCCACCTGCTCCTGGAGGCACCCCTTTCGAGCGACGTCGCACAAACCCCATCGGAAGCGAAGATGAATTCCGGTAGTGTTCAGATAACGGAAACACACCATGAGCCGATCGCCATTGTCGGCTTGGGGGCAGCGGCAGGTCCGGCAAATACGCTTCAACGCTTTCAAAAGCGGGTTCTCAGCGGTGAAACGGCGTTTCGCCATCCCCCTGCGGCCCGCTGGAAAGACTGTGATGTCGCTGCCGGGCACTGGCTGGAAGGAAGAGCCGGCAACGGTGCCTACATGGAAAAGATGTCGATCCATGCCGGTGAGTTTCGCATTCCGCCAAAGGAAATTCCGGACATCCTGCCCCAGCATCTGCTGATGCTCAAAGTTTCGGCTGAGGCCATGGCCGACGCCGAACTTGAGCGGGGTCAAGATCACATCCGGATGGGGGCCATCGTGGGTATCGATTTCGATATGGAGGCCACCAATTTTCATCTTCGCTGGCGCCGGCTGACGGAAGACGGCATTTTTCCACGCTCCGTGGATCCAGCGGTGGTGAACGACATCCGGAATGCATTGAGTGCCCCACTGACGGCGGGTCGCACTGTAGGTGCCCTGGGAAGCATGGTGGCCAGCCGGATTGCCCGTGAATTTCGATTCGGGGGCCCCAGCTTTGTGGTCTCAGACGGAACCGCCTCGGGGCTCAAAGCCCTCAACCTGGCGGTACGCATGCTCCGGCTGAATGACGCTGATGCTGTGTTAGTCGGTGCCGTTGACTTATTTGGCGACGTGCGGTCCGTGCTGATGGCGGACCGAAACCGTCCCATGTCGAAACGCGACCGGATCCTTCCTTTTGATTCGGCTGCCGACGGCACACTTCCCGGCGATGGTGCGGTCGCTATGGTGGTCAAGCGTCTGGATCGGGCTAGGGCCGATGGGGACCGCATCTATGCCGTGCTGCGCGGTATGGGAACCGCCAACGGCCTCGACCGGAACACCGGAGTGGCCTCCCGGTCCGGGTACGGGAATTCTCTGAAAGAAGCGTTTCAACATACCGACGTGACCCCTTCCTCCGTTGAACTGTACGAGGCCCATGGAAGCGGCGACCCAATTGAAGACCGCGTCGAAGCTGATGTGATCGAGGCCTTTTTCACGGATACCCGAAACGAATCACATCCATTCCTTGCGGTAAGCTCTGTAAAATCGGCCATTGGCCATCTCGGGGCAGCCGCCGGCCTGGCTTCGGTAGTGAAAGCCGTCCTATGCCTCTATCAGGAAATTATGCCGCCGATGCCGGGATTTGCCAAATCGTCGGTGCTCAGATCGACATCCGGTCCATTCCATGTACCCATTCTTCCATCGCACTGGGTTCGCAATCGAAACGAAGGACCGCGATGTGCCTGTGTGGCGGCCATGACCACCGATGGAAGCTGTGCCCACGTTCTCCTGGAAGCGGCAGAAACCGAGACAGGCTCAGAAAATCTGACCACCCGTGTGACTGCGGAACGTCGCCATCCAGTGGGCCTCGATTCAACGGGGCTTTTTGTGGTGAACGGCCACTCGACGGAGGAACTCCGCAGCAGATTGAACGACTTCAAACGGTTTGTCGAGGCCCATGGACCCTCCGGAAAATCCCTGGGCCAACTGGCTGCGTCATGGTTTCAGAAACCAGCGCCGGATGAGAATTGTTCAGCCGCACTGGTCGCGTCGGAATTTGACGATCTCTTGAGAAATACAAATATCCTGCTGCAGGCGATTGTCGGAGGCCATCCTATCACGGAACGCGGCATCCACTTTACACCGGAGCCCATCGCCGGAACCGGAGAGCTATCGTTCGTATTTCCTGGATCAGGCAACCATTACGTAGGGATGGGCCGGGAACTGGGAGTTTTCTGGCCGGACTGCTTCAGAGCTTTGGATGCCATCGAAGACGATCTCAAAGATCAGTTCCGGCCGGAGGTCACCGTGCCATACCGGTTGTCCTGGGAATCCGGATGGGAACAGGATGCGTACACCGAACTGGTAGCGGATCCGGTGAATCTGATCTGCAGCCAGGTGCTTTTCGGGAGCGCTACAACACAGTTGGCTCGGTCTCTGGCCATCCAACCATCGGCAGCCATCGGTTACAGCCTCGGGGAATCGGCGGCGCTGTTTGCACTGGGGGCATGGCCGGACCGGGGTGAAATGCTGGGCCGCATGGTCCAGGGTGATCTGTTTACAAAAGACCTTGCCGGTCCTTATAACGCAGTCCGCCGAGCATGGCAGATTGAGTCAAACCAAACCATCCACTGGCTCGCGGCCGTAATCAACCGGCCGGCACAATCGGTTAAGCGGGAACTACCCGCATCCGCCCCCATCCGGCTACTCATCGCCAATTCCCCTGGAGAGTGCGTCATTGGCGGACTCAGGGAGGAAGTTTTAAAGTTCATAGACCGTCTTGGATGCGATGCGGTGCTGGTGGACGGGGTTGTCGCGGTTCATTGCGATGTCCTGGAGCCCGTAAAAGAAGCCTACCGGCAGCTTCACTTGCTCCCGGTGTCGGAACCCGAAGGCGTTCGATTTTACGGCAGCGCTGCTGCGAAATCCTATCGCGTCACCTCGGACACCGCTGCAGACGCCATTTTGAATAATGCGTTATACGGATTCGATTTTCCGGCCGTGATTCGACAAGCCTATCAGGATGGGATTCGTGTGTTTCTCGAAATGGGCCCCCAGACATCCTGTTCCCGGATGATAGGACAAATTCTGGAAGATCGTCCACACGCTGCCGTATCCCTCGGAAAAACAGGAAAAGATAGTCTGGAGCCCCTGTTGTCGGGCCTCGGTACGCTGATTTCAGAAGGTGTTCCGGTAGACCTGTCGCCATTGTATGGAAGTGAGGCCTTAAACGACCGATCGGGTAAGAGCCTCCAACAGGTTCCGTCAACATACAGGATCCTTGGAGAGCCGGGGATTCCGTTGGATCTCCTAAAATCGAAACCATCCGGCCGCGCCGGAACGAAAACCCATCAAAACATCAAGGCCGCTGAGATGGAGCCGGATATCCTGGATGTTCCACCGGCATCGGAAGAGATTCAGTTACCGGAGTCCGGTTCCGAGACGGCAGATCCCACTGAACAAATCTCCCTTCTGACCGAATCGGCCCGGGCTACCGCCGAAGCCCATGAACAATTCCTGAACCTGTCCAGGGACATGGCTCAGGTTCTGTCCGAGGGGGTTGATCTTCAGCAGCGTCTGGTCCGTGCCATGGGAGATAATGCCGAACCATCTCCACCACCTGAAACTTCAGTGCCCCCCGGGCCCGTGGAAGCCCGACCGCCAGCATTCGATCGGCAGATGTGCATGGAGTTTGCCGTTGGATCGGCGGCCAAGGTGTTGGGCCCCGAATTTGCCGAAGTGGACACCTATCCGGTTCGGGTCCGACTTCCCGACGAGCCGCTCATGCTCGTGGATCGAATTCTTTCGGTGGAAGGGAAAAAGGCCTCCCTTTCGGCCGGTCGTCTCGTCACAGAGCATGACGTCCATCCCGGAGCCTGGTATCTCGACGGTGGCAAAGCACCGGTCTGCATATCGGTGGAAGCCGGCCAGGCCGATCTGTTCATGTGCGCCTATCTCGGCATTGACCTGGAGGTGAAAGGCGAGCGGGCCTATCGTCTGTTGGACGCTACGGTCTCCTTTCATAGAGGACTTCCCGAACCCGGGGAGGTGATCCGATACGAAATTGAGATCGAGAAATTCGTTCGGCAGGGCGACACCTGGCTTTTTTTCTTCCATTTCGACGGGTTTATCGGAAACGAGCACCTGATCACCATGACCGATGGGTGTGCGGGTTTTTTCACGGAAGAGGAGATCCGCAACTCCGGGGGTATCCTCTTGACGGAAGAAGAGAAAATGCCGGCAGCTGGAAAACGCCCGTCGGACTGGAACGACCTTGTCCCGATGATGCCGGAAAGCTACACCACGGCTCAATTGGATGCTCTGAGGGAAGGCCGCCTGGAGGACTGCTTCGGCGTCCTGTTCAAGGACGTGACCCTTGCCGACGGCCTCCGGCTGCCTGATGGCCACATGCGACTGATCGACCGGGTGGTGGAACTGGATCCCTCCGGGGGGCGCTACGGACTGGGAAGAATTCGCGCTGAAGCCGACATCCAGCCGGATGACTGGTTTTTGACCTGCCATTTTGTGGACGACATGGTGATGCCCGGCACACTGATGTACGAATGTTGTGCCCATACCCTCCGTGTGTTTCTCCAAAGGATGGGGTGGATCACGGACAGTCCCGACGCCGCCTACGAGCCGGTCGTGGGCACAAACGCCATACTTAAATGCCGGGGCCCGGTGACCCCCCGGACAAGGACGGTCCTCTACGAAGTGGAACTCCGTGAATTAGGATATGATCCGGAACCCTATGTGATGGCCGACGCAAATATGTATGCGGACGGTCATTTTATTGTTCGCTTCGACGGCATGTCCATGCGACTGAGCGGTACGACCCGTCAGAGTATTGAGAATTATTGGAACCAGCGCAGTGGCGACATGGATCCGGAGCAGTCAGACGGGTGCTCCAACGACCAACCCCTGTACACCCGGGAACAGATTCTGGAATTTGCCGAAGGGGCGCCCTCAAAAGCGTTCGGTGAACCCTACAGGATTTTCGACAACGACCGGTTCATCGCCCGACTGCCAGCCCGCCCTTATTCATTTATGGACCGTGTGGTCTATGCGGATGCAGAACCATGGGTGCTGAAACCTGGCGGATGGGTGGTCTCCGAATTCGATATACATCCGGATGAATGGTATTTTAAAGCAAACCGGACCCCCTCCCTTCCCTTTTGCGTGTTGCTTGAAGCTGTGCTGCAACCCTGCGGATGGCTTGCCGCCTATGCTGGAACCGCCCTGACCAGCGACTTAGATATGCACTTTCGCAATCTGGGCGGAACGGCGACCCTTTATCGGGACCTGGTTCCCGCGGCAGATCGGCTCACGATGAGAACCCGGATGGCAAAGGTCGCTACCGCCGGCAACATGGTGATCCAGGATTTTGAATTTCAGGCATTCATCGGTAGCGAACCACTTTACACCGGAACCACCAACTTCGGCTTTTTTACAAAAGAGGCTCTGGCCCAGCAAATAGGCATCCGGCAGTCCGATGCGTTCGACGATTCAGCGCTGTCCGCCGACGCCAAACGCCATCGGTTGGAAGACGTTCGGCCCCTTACCCCGGACGACATCATCGAATCCGACGATTCCCCGCGATCCTTGCCTGCCCGGGCGTTGAGAATGATCGACTCCATCGAGATCTATGTCCCCGAAGGCGGTCGACACGGCCTGGGCTACGTTCGGGGCGCCAAAACCGTTGATCCGGACGAGTGGTTTTTCAAGGCCCACTTTGTAGAGGATCCGGTCTGCCCGGGCTCCCTGGGACTGGAGTCGTTTCTCCAGCTGTTGAAGGTTGTTGCCCTCCGTCGATGGCCTGAGCTCGATAAGACCCATCGGATCACAACCCTGACGGATCGAGCACACACGTGGCAGTACCGGGGACAGATCCTTCAAACGAACCGGATCGTGGAAGTGGAGGCACATATTTCAGATATTCAACAGGAGCCCTATCCGACATTGGTCGCAGAGGGGGCCCTCAGAGTAGACGGATTGATTATTTACAGCATGGCGGATTTCGGGATCCGACTGCTGCCGAATAAAATTGTGTAACAATTTTATCAAGTAACACATTTATTTAATTACTCTATTATACTGTTTTAAATAATATTATGCGTTTTATAAATAATCCAGAATTCCGAAAACTGTATCCCTTTCAGTCCCGCACTATGAGGATTCGTGGTTTCCGTTATCATTATCTGGATGAAGGCACCGGAGATCCGGTGGTGATGGTGCACGGGAACCCCACCTGGTCGTTTTATTACCGCAGCCTCGTCAAAGGCTTGTCCCACTCCTACCGCGCGATTGTCCCAGACCACATCGGTTGCGGACTGTCGGATAAACCCGGTGTAGGACAATATGATTACCGCTTGAAAAACCGGCTGGAGGATTTCGAAACCTTTATCCGGGGTCTCGATCTGCAAAAGCCTTTGACGTTAATTGTGCACGACTGGGGCGGCATGATCGGCATGGCCTATGCCAGACGGCATCCCGAGGCAATTGGGAGACTGATCGTTCTGAACACGGCAGCCTTTCCGCCTCCCCAGGAAAAACGGCTACCGCTTCGCTTGCGCCTCATTCGAGACATGCCGATGATCGGTGTTCCGGCGGTGCTGGGACTGAACCTCTTCGTGGAGGGCGCATTGCTGATGGCTTCCCGCCGACGCCTGCCGGTCCCGGTGCGCAAAGGTCTCAGAGCCCCGTATGACACCCCGCGGAATCGGCTGGCGACGCTAAAATTCGTTCAGGACATCCCGTTGACCGAACGGGATCCCGGTTTTGACATTGTCAAAGACGTCGGCAATCATCTGCACCGATTGCGTCATATTCCGATGCTGATCTGCTGGGGAGCGCATGATTTCGTGTTCGACAGGGATTATTATGATGAATGGCACCGCCGCTTCCCGAATGCGGAGATGCACTATATGGAGGAGGCCGGTCATTACATTCTGGAAGACGTCCCCGAAACGGTTCTGGCACTGGTCAAGGCCTTCCTGAGACGTCATCCATTGCCGTAACCCAGACTTACTTTTAATAGATTGATTTTATTGTAATATTTTAGTATTTTCTGTCACAGGTTCAACAAGGTGCGGTACGGTGCCCGCCCCTACATGACGATCATAAATCCCAGAGCGGGGTACAGCCCCGCCACAGGGCTCTGCTTCGATGAATACTGTGGATTCAAACCGTCATAGCGATATCGTAAACGTTTCAACCCGCCTGAGGCGCATGGCGGAGCTCAGTCCCTATCAGCGAGCGGTGGTGACACCTGTGGGCACCGATGCCAAAGGGCGTGTCACATACGCCCATCTAACGTTTCAGCAATTGGATGAAGCCTCGGATCGCCTGGCCCACGGACTTGAATCGATCGGAATTAAAAGGGGAACCCGCACCGTCCTGATGGTCAAACCATGCCTCGAATTTTTTACCCTAACCTTTGCCCTCTTCAAAGCCGGCGCGGTTCCCGTAGTCGTCGACCCCGGCATGGGAGTGGAACGGATGCTCCAGTGTCTCCAGGAAAGTCGTCCCCATGCGTTTATCGGCATCCCCCTGGCCCATGTGCTCCGAACGATTCGACCCGGCTATTTCAATTCCGTTAAATCCTGGGTGACCGTCGGACGTCGCTGGTTCTGGGGCGGACATACCCTTGACCAGTTGATGGCGCGCCCCTGCTCTGCGTATTCCATCGCCGAAACCCATGATTCCGAAACCGCCGCCATTTTGTTTACCACGGGAAGCACCGGTCCGGCCAAGGGTGTCGTGTATACCCACGGCATCTTTGACGCCCAGGTGCAATCCATCCAACGCCAGTTTGCCATTGAGCCGGGTGAGATCGACCTGCCAACATTTCCCCTGTTCGCCCTCTTCGATCCAGCCCTCGGCATGACGGCGGTGATACCGGACATGGATCCGACACTCCCCGCCACGGTCAACCCCCAAAAAATCATTGAAGCGGTGTTGAATCAAGGTGTTACGAACATGTTCGCATCTCCTGCACTGCTGAATCGTGTGGGAAGATACGGACAGCGCAAAGGGATCACGCTGCCCTCCCTGAAGCGCGTCATCTCGGCCGGAGCCCCTACCCTTCCCGTGTATGTGGAGCAATTCTCGACCATGCTCTGCGGGGAGGCCCAGGTGTATTCCGGCTATGGCGCCACGGAGGCGATGCCGGTGTCCTCCCTTGGCGGCAAGGCCATTCTCTCCGAAACCCGATATCTCAGCGAAAAGGGCGGCGGAACCTGTGTCGGAGGCACCGTAGAAGGGATGCGCGTCCGGATTATTCACATTACAGACGATCCCATACCGGAGTGGTCATCGGATCTGACGATTCCCCAGGGTGAGATCGGGGAAATCGCCGTCCAGGGAAAGCTGGCCACTCCAGGGTATTTTGAGCGACCCAAGGAGGATGCCCGGTCCAAAATCCGCGACGGGGATGGTTTCTGGCATCGGATGGGCGATCTTGGATGGTTGGATGAACAGGGGCGAATCTGGTTCTGCGGCAGAAAGGGCCACCGTGTTGTCACCGAAAATGGCCCCCTGTTCACGATCCCCTGTGAGGCGATATTCAATAATCATCCCCAGGTGTTTCGCAGTGCCCTGGTCGGGATAGGCCCCTTGGGAAACCAACAACCGGTAATTTGCGTCGAGCTGGAAAAGGGGATTCCCGCGGACCGCCGATCGAACATCGAGCAGGAGCTGCTCGATCGGGGCCGGGACAGCGAACTGACCCAAACGATTCGAAGGGTCTTGTTTCACCCCGGATTTCCAGTGGACATTCGACATAACTCAAAGATTTTCCGTGAAAAACTCTCTCTCTGGGCGGAGAAAAAACTGGCACGGTGAAAACACCTGAACACATATTGGTGACCGGTGGCGGAGGATTTCTGGGATTTGAAATCGTGCGGCATTTGAAGGAACGCGGGGACCGGGTCACCAGCCTTTCCCGGCATCGGTACCCGGAACTGGAAAATCTCGGCGTTCATCAGATTCAGGCGGATCTCAACGATGCCAAAATCCTGAAATCCGCCTGCTCGGGGAAAGATGTGGTGTTCCACGTGGCCGCCAAGGCCGGGGTATGGGGAGCCCATGAGGCGTATTACCGTGCCAATGTCCTTGGTACGCGGCATGTCATCGAGGGCTGTCGTGAAGCAAATGTGTCTCGGTTGGTCTACACCAGCTCTCCCAGCGTCATTTTTGATGGCCGCAATATGGAGGGTGTGGACGAATCCGTACCGTACCCGAAGAAATTCCATACGCCCTACCCCGCGACCAAGGCTCAGGCGGAACAGGAGGTCATTGACGCCGGCAAGCAGGATCTGCACACCATTTCCCTTCGCCCGCATTTGATCTGGGGACCTCGGGACAATCACCTGGTCCCCCGGATTATTGCCCGGGCGAATCAATTGAGACGGATCGGAGCCGGCCACAATCGGGTAGATACCATTTATGTCGAAAATGCCGCAGAGGCCCACATACAAGCGGCAGATCGATTGAAGGAACGACCGGAATTGTCCGGCCGGGTGTATTTTATCAGTCAGGATGAACCCATTCCGGTTTGGGAGATGGTCGATCGGATCCTTGAAGCCGGTGGAAAAAGCCCGGTTCAGGGGTCTGTCCCTTATCCTGCGGCATGGATTGTTGGATCGGTTCTCGAGACGATCTATCGTGTGTTTCGGTTAAAGGGGGAGCCCCGCATGACCCGCTTTGTCGCCAGAGAACTGTCCACATCCCACTGGTTTGACATCTCGGCGGCCAAGAGAGATCTGGGATATTCACCAACGGTTTCTACGGAGGAAGGACTGAAGCGCCTGGCCCAATGGCTGCGTTCCAACACTTGAGCCATAGCCCGGACATTGCACCAAAAGGAGAGATTCATGCAATTTTCGGGATAGGTCCCGGAGATCGCTTAGACGGCTATTCCGGTGGGATCATTTCCCGATCAGTTGTAGCTTTTTGATGATAAACTGCTGTTCATTGCACTTGTTTCGATGTGAACTAGAGGGTTCAAGGGGTCAAGGATTCCAGGATTCGAGTGAAATGATAGAGAATATAAAGAGTGACATGTCTGACAGAGGTCATACCCGCTCTGCCGAAAATATATAAAACAACAGCATTAAAGATGGTCAATTCGGTGGGCCAAAAAAGATGTAACCGAGATCGGAAGAATACTGAAAGCACTCATTAAATCGTTAGAAAACAAACCCTTGGACCCTTGACCCCTTGGATCCTCGAACCCTCTTCTCCAACTAATTTGGAGAAGAACCTTCCGGTGACGATCGGTCCAGTCGTTTTCGGGGTCAGTCAGGAGGCGGTTTATCTTCTGCAAAAGGGATCTGAGCCGACTCGATGTGAGTTTGCCCGGTGAAGCTGATTTGGGCCGGGTCTTGACCACTGTGCTCATGCTCCAGCTGAAGGCGGAACTTTTCGACATCGGCCTGGGCCTGGATCGACCGCTTGGCAAGGAGATACCGAAGATAGATAATCCAGATGGCCAGGCTGAGAAACACGATACAGACGGCCAGGACGATCCATTTGTACCGCGTAAACGTTTCAATGCCGACTTTGCCGACATAGGCGATAATATTCGGTACCACCCAATAGGCAAACACGGCCATAAATATAAGAAATCCAATGACAAAGATGTTCAGCCGACTGATCCGGGCGAGAATCATCTCAAGCTTGGATTCGTAAACGGTTTGATCGTCCGGACGTTCACCAATTCCCCTGTCGCTCCCATAAAATAGTGCCAGGTAGGCCCGGATGATAAAGGCAAAGAGGAGGATGACTCCCACGGGAATGCCGACGGCAGCAACGAACCAGGCCCGAAATGGGAACGGGACCACCTCGGTTTGAAGACGGACCTCATAATTTTCAAAGGGTCCAAACGTTTTTTCAAAGTAATATTTATTAAATTCACTCAGATTTTCCCCGTCGGTCTCGTGGATCACCGTACCGCGTTGATCCACGACCTGGAGCCAGGACTTCCGTCCGGATTTTAGTGCCGCCAGGGCAAAAATCTCCAGCTCGATGAGAAAAAGGCCGACCGCTACCAGTATAAACAGGGTCTTGTTTTCTCTAATAACGGCGGTAAGGCTTCGTTGGGGTACCATAACGATAGAGACAAACGATGAATGCGGTTTGAAGCAATGGTCTGCCTCTATCACAATGGAAAGAGGCCTGACAAGCCGAATAACCTTCTCGAGTCACATGCCGAGTGGACAAAGCCCCTCGGAAAACATCAATTCAGTTGACAGGGCAATAGGGTATGGTGGATATAAGCGGCAATAAAATCGCGCGGCGATTTTATGATACGCGACGATGTCGCTCGAAGGGCAAATGGTATTTACCTGATCTGGAGGCGGGCGACCAGCTTTACGTTTATCCCGCCCTGGCGCTGTGTAGAGGTATTACCCTTGCCTCCAACAACTAGCGGAAAACAGATTCTGCCTGAAGTTTCCGTACCATCTTTGACTATATGAGCCATAAAAAAGGATATAAAAGAACACCGTGAAAAAAGCCATCATTGCTGTACTGGGTCATGATCGTCCGGGCATTATTTCGGCCGTTACCGGCATTCTTTTCGAACATGGATGCAACATCGAAAACGTCAGTCAGACCATCCTCCAGACCGAGTTCTCCGGCACATTCATTGTCGCCCTGCCCCCGAAATTGTCCGGCTCAAAACTACTCGACCACTTGAAGGCCGGTTTGGAGCCATTGGGATTGGATGTGTTTTTACGGGACGTGGGACATATCGATGACATTCAGCCCTTTCCGGAGAGCGAACCGTTTATCATCACCACCATGGGACCAGACCAAAAGGGACTGGTGGCCAGAATCACAGGGATTATCGCCCATTTTGGGGTGAACGTCACAAACCTTCAGGCGGTATTCAAAGGCGGCGACGATCCCAATAACAATATTATGATCTACGAGGTGGACGTACCCAAGCATGTGGATCAACACCAGTTGGATCGGGCACTACGTGAGAAGGCAGAGGAACTCCATCTGGATATCAGTATCCAGCACAGGAACATATTTTCGGCGATTAACCGGATTTAACCACCCGAACCAGCCCCTGACGCCGACTCAACCCATCGGCCCCGATAACAGATAGGAAACCAAGATGCTTACCGACAGAGAAATCATCGAAACCCTGGAGATGCTGAAAAATGAGCATCTCGACGTACGGACGGTCACCCTCGGCATCAGCCTGATCAACTGTGCGAGTCACGATCTGGACCGTTTACAACACAATCTTCGGGTTCGTATCAAGCATCTGTCGGAAAACCTTGTGCATAGCTGCGACCGGGTCGGGAAAAAATATGGCATTCCGGTCGTCAACAAACGGATCGCTGTGAGTCCCATCGCCATTGTTGGCGCGCCGTTTAATTCAGGCGACCTTGTCGAAATCGCGAAAACCCTAAACGATGTCGCTACCGAGGTGAACGTCGATTTTATCGGCGGTTTTTCCGCCCTCGTGGAGAAAGGAGCGGCCAAGGGCGACAGGGCACTCATGGAAGCGATCCCCCAGGCGCTGGCTGAAACCGAACGGGTTTGTGCCTCAATTAATGTCGCTTCGACCAAGGCGGGGATCAACATGGATGCCGTCATGCTCATGGGGCGAATTATCAAGGAAGCGGCGGAACTGACAGCAGACCGAGACGGTATCGGTTGCGCCAAGCTCTGTGTGTTCGCCAATATTCCCCAGGACATTCCGTTCATGGCCGGCGCCTATTTGGGTATCGGTGAGCCGGACGCTGTCATTAACGTGGGTGTCAGCGGTCCGGGAGTGGTCAAAAAAGCCGTTGACCGAGCCTTGGCTGCGGATCCGAATCTGGATTTGGGCCGTCTGTCCGAAATTATCAAAAAGACCGCTTACCGGGTTACACGGGTGGGCGAGCTGATTGGCCGGGAAGTCGCCGAAAACCTTCGAATCCGCTTCGGGGTCGTGGACTTGTCCCTGGCACCGACACCCAATGTCGGGGACAGTGTCGGGGAGATCTTTCAAAGTTTGGGACTGACCAGTATCGGTGTTCCAGGAAGCACCGCTGCGCTGGCCCTCCTCAATGACGCTGTTAAGAAGGGCGGCGCGTTTGCCAGCTCCCACGTCGGCGGCCTCAGCGGAGCCTTTATTCCGGTCAGCGAGGATTTAAATATTGCTCAGGCTGCCGCAGGCGGCTACCTGGGTCTCGAAAAACTGGAGGCCATGACCAGTGTCTGTTCAGTGGGCCTGGACATGGTGGCGATTCCGGGAAACACATCCGAAGAAACCATCGCCGGTATTATTGCCGACGAAATGGCGATCGGTGTATGCAATCGTAAAACTACGGCATGTCGCCTGATTCCGGTTCCCGGGAAATCCGCCGGAGAGGAGGCCTATTTCGGGGGCCTGCTGGGCCGGGCAACCATCATTCCCGTGAATAACGCCGAGACAAGCGACCGATTCCTGAAACTGGGCGGCCTAATCCCGGCCCCCATTCAGAGTCTCACCAACTAACCGAAGGGTATTCCTTCCCGCCGTCACAAGGGACATTTCCCCCACGAAGTTCCTTAAGCTCACGAAGAAAAAAATGTAAAATTCCTTTTTTCTATCTTCGTGTGCTTCGTGGTACTCAAAACCCGTAAACAATCCATCTCGTAGGTTCTGGATGACCACATTCACGCCATTGTCGGGTCAACCCGGATTTGCCCGGCCGCTGCCATCCCGTGTATGATGGTTTATGATTTCGGCTCTCAACAAAGGAGACTCCACATGGCAAAAATGGCGCTAACTCCTCAAAAGCGGAAGTGGATCGGATGCATCGCCGCCGCGCTGATCGGTCTTATGGCCATCACGCCGATCCTCGATACGTTACTTGATCATCTCTACGTGGGAACCCTCGATAAGGCGGGCCATCGCTATTTCGAAGAGGCGGTTCAACGGTCCTTGTATACCTATGCCGTCGTCAGGGGGATTAACGGTATCATCTCGGTCGTTCAAGGCACCGCGGTAGCTGCGGCTCCGGCCGGCATCGGCCTGTCCGTAGCGGCCGGTGAAATTCTGGATCCCGTGAATGACCTGGTGGAACGATTCTCATGGGTCTTGCTGATCGCCACCGTCGCTTTAGGCATTCAGAAACTGCTCATGGATGTCGGCCTCTGGTTCGGCTTTTCGTGCCTATTACCGGTAGCCATGGTTCTGATCATGATCGGTATATGGGGGACTAAACCCTGGGGTGACCGTCTGAAAACATTCGGTTTTCGTTTGGTACTGATTGCGGTGGTCATCCGATTCGGAATGCCGGTGATGGCTCTGGCCAGCGACAAGGTGTTCCTCCTGTTCCTGGAAAAGCCCTATACGGAAGCGACGCGTTCTCTGGCAGAGATCAACAGCAAGATCAAGGAAGGATCACTGGAACCATCTGACGCCACCTCTGACGAAGATTCAACGTCCTGGTGGGAGCGACTGGAGGCATTGTTTAATGGCTCAGAAGGGCTGGGAAAGATAAAAGAACGTCTGGCGCTCCTGCAAGAGAAAATCGAGGGCTACGCCGAACACACGCTCAAACTGGCTGCCGTATTCCTTCTTCAGACGATCGTGATTCCCCTGGCGGTACTCTGGGGTTTGCTTCGCATCGTCGGCATCCGCTCGATCACCCCTTGGCCTCCCGTATCCACTTTAACGTAGCCCGGGTGTTTCTTCGATCGAGCCAGGCAGGGAAAATCGGAGAGGATCCCCGGGTGTACGGCCATGGCTGCGATATCAGATTTGTCTTGAATTTTAAGAAGGTTGTCATGTAAATAAACGTGTCTTGGAACGCGATACGAAGCTCAACAGGAAAACGAATTCGGCGATCCGACGTCACCACTGAAGATCGGCCGGGAAAGGAAACATAATGATCTTTATCGGGAATTTTCTGTATGTCTCGAATCAAGGAGCCTCTACCGAAACAGACCGTCGGCATGGCGATTTTGCACTCATTGTAGAAGCATCTTCCAGCAACGACGCCATAACCATGTTCCGGGAACGTATCTCCGAGTATAAAAAGGAAAACCGGTTCTTCGACGGAGCGTGCAAGTTTTACTTTGTCAAACTTATGGAGTTTAACAAATTCCCGAAATCACGAGCGTTTATGATCAATCTGAAGTCTTACGCCGGTGATCCGGTGCTTCCGTTTATTGAGTGCGCCATTCCTTCTGAAGAGACCGATGGATGTAAAATTTCAGATTGGAGCGCGAACATTCCACAAATCGATGGGCAAGATGAACGTGTATTTCTGGAATTTGCTGAATGATGTAAACTGCCCAGACCTTCCCTTATTTTGATGATCTTTTCTCCCCCCAACCCAACGGACTCGACTCCGGCACCCCGCCGCCCTTGGATCATTGGGCACCGGGGTGCCAGCGACGCCGCCCCTGAAAACACCCGATCCGCAATAGAAGCCGCACTCGACACCGGCTGTGACGGCATCGAATTCGATGTCCAGCTAACCCGTGACTGCATCCCGGTGCTATATCATGACCGCACCCTCTACAAAATTAGCGGGCAATTGAAACGGCTTTCGACAGTGGATTTCGATTATCTTGAGAAATTGGATTGGGGAAAGTGGTTTTCAGCGGAGTTTACCGGTGAACGTCTCCTCTCTCTGGCGGATTTGCTGCAGGACTATGCCGCCCGTACCCGCCTTTTTATGGAAATCAAATCCCGCAGTTCCGACCGACCATCAGGGCACCATCTGAAACTGACGGAAATCGTGGTAGACATGGTGCACACCCTCGTCGCACCGGAATTTCACCAGGACCTATTTGTTCTGTCGTTTGATCGTGAGGTGCTGGAACGTGCCCACAGACTTGAACCGGAATGGTCGTACGTATGGAATGTGGACAACGACGATGCCATGGGGATGCCGGAATTTGTGAGCGCGATCTGCGTTCCGGTTAAACACATAACACCTCAGCTGGTGCAGGAGATGCACCGGTTGGACAAACGGGTGATGACATACACCTGCAACACGCCGCGCCAGACCGATACCGCAACGGATGCGGGCGTCGACGGGTTAATGAGCGACCGCCCCGCCTGGTTGATGGAGTACTTGAGTTATTAGAGGTCTTCAGCCGCGAACACCAGCGAATAGGGTGTTACCTGATCCGGGTTGCCGCCGACCCCGAGTCCTGTCTATTCAGTTGAATTACTAGAACCTATCTCAAAAAGAATGAACGTATGGGGTAAGGAGTTCTAATGCCGTACGATTTTGACAGAACGATTTCACGGACCGGGACCGACAGCGTCAAATGGGACCGCTATAATTCCAAAGATATTATCCCCATGTGGGTGGCCGACATGGATTTTCAAGCCCCGGAAGCAATTCTCGATGCGCTTCGTCACCGTATCGATCATGGTGTCTTTGGGTATACCGGGGTCTCCGAAGAACTGAATCGTGTTGTCGTCGACATGCTGGAACGGAAGTATGGATGGTCAGTGGATCCCGGATGGTTGATTTGGCTCCCTGGAATTGTGACCGGATTGAATATTGTCTGTCGAGCGGTCGGAGAGGACGGTGACGATGTCATGACAACGACTCCCGTGTATCCACCGTTTCTGACGGCACCAAAGTTATCCCGGCGGAATTTGAGATCCGTGCCCCTGGCGTCCGGGGACGACGGGTACAGCGTGGACTGGGATCGACTGGAAGGCCATTGCACGCCCCGTTCCCGCCTTTTTATGCTCTGCAATCCTCACAATCCGGTGGGGCGCGCCTACCGACGGGAAGAACTCGACCGCATGGTGGAATTTTGCGCCCGGCACAATATGGTCATTTGTTCCGATGAGATCCACAGCGATCTCATCCTGAATTCGGAACGGTGCCACATCCCTACGGCATCGTTGAGCCCGGAAGCGTCCGATCGTATCATCACGCTGATGGCGCCCAGCAAGACGTTCAACATACCGGGACTCGGATGTGGATTTGCGGTCATCTCCAACGGAATACTTCGAACCCGTTTCAAAAAGGCGATGGAGGGAATTGTGCCCCATGTCAACGCCCTGGGTCTGACAGCGGCGCTCGCCGCCTATACTCAGGGGTGGGAATGGCTGTCTGAACTTCTCATTTACTTGAGAAAAAACAGAGATCTGGTTCTACAGCACGTCGGGGCTATGCCCGGACTCCGCACCTGGCCCGTGGAAGCCACCTATCTGGCCTGGATCGATGCGCGACATTTAAGACTGGAACGTCCGATAAAATTTTTCGAATCTTTCGGACTGGGACTGTCAGACGGCAAGGACTTTGGAAGCGATGGATTTCTCAGATTAAACTTCGGTTGTTCACGCCGGACGTTGACTCAGGCCCTGGAGCGGCTGCAGGCAGCCCTTCAGACCCTGTAGGCCGCATTGATGATCCGTATCTTCAAAATGAAATGGCGCCCGTGTCTGGACAAACGATTGATTTCATTTTATACTTCTATATTGTTTCCCTTTTACAGGTCCTGAGCGTTATTGAGACCCGGCTTGGGTACGCCCGATTCGAAAGCGACCGCAACGATGCCCTTTGTTCAGCTACCCGGTATTCGAGGACAGGTCTTTGTCCCCGATCATCACACGGGGTGTCCGAAAAAGCACCCCTGTCGAGACTGTTTCGCCTGTCAAATGTGCAGCGATGATCGGTGCAATGCATGCCGCGGAAAGACGGGCAAAACGCTCACAACGCATTGTATCTGCACAAGAAAACAAGGTTCGAGCGCCCAAAAGAAAGGAACCTGCTGAATGAATCTTCATGAACTCTCCGAAACTCTCGGCCTGGATGAAGCAGATGTAATGGATCTGGTGGACCTGTTTCTGGATACCTGTGAGGATGACATAGTCAAAGTGGAAAAAGGGATTGAGTTGGGGGATCATCAAATGGTCGCCGATGCCGCCCATTCCATCAAGGGGGCATCCGGAAATATGAGGTTTGATGCCATCTATACGTTGGCGAAACACATCGAAGACAACGCCAGAGCGCATGAGCTGGGCCAGACCCCGGAGCGTTTGGCCGGGATCCGAAAAGAACTGGAGCAGATCACTTCCGATTTGAAAACTTCCCAAGCCTAATCCTCCCAATTCTTCCAGTCGCCTCCGCACCGGGATCAACGACGCTATACCGTCTCATCCGCCGACGTGATATGAGCCCGTCTTCTTGATTTTATACCAATTTACTGATATTTATACTATATTTGAAACAGATGGTCCCTTTCATGAATTGACCTGCCTGCAGGTGAGACAAGCTCTGGATCACTCTGGGAAACGGGGGATGTATGGACAAGGTGCTGATCGTGGAAGACAATCCGGTGCTGCTGAAGATTCTGGAGACCGGGTTGAAAAAGTATGAAAACAAGTTCATCAGCATCACCGCAAAAGACGGTCAAGAAGCGATCGACATTCTGCAATCCACCCAGATAGCGTTGCTGGTCACCGATCTTCAAATGCCGAAGGTCGATGGGCTGAGTCTGCTGGCATATATGAACGATCATCATCCCGAGATTCAGTGCATCGTCATGTCGGCCCATGGCACCCCCCAGCTTAAAGAAAAAATTAGTCTTGATGTCCTCCGGTTTATTGAGAAGCCTTTTGAAATTGAGGAACTGGTACAGACCATATTACCGACCCTGGAACGGGATGAACCGGCCGGGCACCTCAACGGTATTTCTATTTCCAATTTCCTCCAGATGATCCATATGGAACGGAAAACCTGTTTGCTGGAGGTCGAGACTCCAGATGGTAAAAAAGGCTACATTTACTTCGAAGACGGCGTCCTGTTTGATGCGGTATATGGAGACCAAACCGGTGAAGCCGCGGCCCTGGAAATCATACCCCACGATCGGGTCAAAATCCGCTTCAAAAACTTGGCCCGAGGAAAGAAAAAGGTTAACCGGCGCATCCAGAAAGACTTGGCGGCAGTTCTCATGGATTCGATGCGGCGAAAGGATGAAGCCGAAGTCGTCCCGCCTTCCGAGGAAGATTCGCTTCTGGACAATATAGGAGATCTGGCAGAGGATTTCGAACTCCTCGACAGGGATGACGACCTGGATTCAGAGGTAGGCGAAGATGCAGCAGCTGACGTCTCCGTGGAATTAACGGCGGAGGTTGACTCAGATCTGGCCTTGGACGATGACGATGAGGTCGACGCGGTGATCGACTTAAAGGAAGAAGTCGAATCGGATATCGCTTTCGATGATGACGATGAGGGCGACGCGATGATCGACTTAAAGGAAGAAGTCGAAGCAGATATCGCTTTGGATGATGGCAAAGATACCGATTCGGCGGTAGGTTTGAAAGTAGAACTCGACTCATCAGATTTTGCCTTGGACGAGGAAGACACTCCTGACGAAGATTTAGCTCGGGACGACGAAGAACAGGCCGACCTGACATTCGCGCTGGATGAGGAGGAAACGGATGACGAGGATCTATCGTTGGATGACGACGATATGGCCGATCTGGATTTCGGTTTGGATGAGGACGCGGAAATAACTCCGGAAGAACCACAGGAGTTGCCAGCGCCCGCCGAAGCCGGAGAACCGGAGGAATTGATTCTCGAAGTCGGTCCACCCGGCGAGCTGGAATTCGGCGCTGATCTATCGGACGACCAGGAAACGCCAATAGTGGAATCCGTAGAACAAACCGAAACCTCTCCATCTCCGGCTCCGCCGAAAAAGACCGCCGCGGACACGTTGAGTCGCCATCTCAAAGAACTGTTCACCATCGGCGGCTACCGGGCGTCCGCTATTCTCGACGCCGGTGGAGAAGTTCTGGCCAGTGATACGACCTGCGCCGAGACAGAGATGGACCTCGAATACACGGCCGCCATGTTCAGCAACGTCTTCCAGGGCACCCGCAAAATCTGTGAACAAACCGGCTTCGAAGATTCCAGCGAAATGACCATTGTTTCAACCAAGGGGATTATCGTGATGCGCGGCGATTTCCAGGACGGATCGATCGCATTTGTCATCATTCTCATCCTGGAGCCGGACGGGAATCAGGCACTGGCCCGTATGAGCATCAAGAGGATGCTGCCCAGGATTAAAGAAGCACTGGGATAGATGATTGGTTTTTGGTGTTTTGTATTTAGAGTTCCGCTGTCCTGCCACGCGATTTCTACTAGCAAAGCATAGAAACTTTACCCGGAAATTGATTCTTCCCCAGTCAACTTATGACTTCAGTTCTACCGCTCCTAAAACAAACCCGCCAACACTAAACGTGCTGGCGGGCAAGTATCCAGTATCCAGAATCCAGTATCAATCGTTCAAGTACCCAATACCTAATTTATACAGATACGCCGTATCTCATTCACATCCGTCATCCCCTCAAAGGCCTTGATCACGCCGTCCTGTTTCAGAGTGTTCATGCCTTCCTCGGTGGCTTGGGCGAATAAGGTTTCGGTGCTTTCTGCCTTTTTGATCATCCGTTTGATCGCTTTGGTGCCTTCCATCAGTTCATGGATGCCCATCCGACCCTTGTATCCCACATTGGAGCATTCCGCACATCCGGCCGGCTTGTGCAGTTTAAGATCCGAACTATACTCGATCCCGTTCCGGTCCCAGTCTTCCTTTCCATAATCGTTCACGATCTCTTCAAATTCTTCTTCCGACGGGTGATAGGCCTCCTTGCAGCTCTTGCACAGACGCCGTGATAGGCGCTGAGCCATGACCCCCAGAAACGCATCCGAAAAGTTGAGAGGATTGAGCCCCATATCCAGCAATCGGGTAACCGTTTCCGGGGCGCTGTTGGTATGCAGGGTAGAAAAGACCAGGTGCCCGGTGAGGGACGCTTCGACACCGATGGAAGCGGTTTCATGATCCCGCATCTCACCGATCATAATGACGTCCGGGTCGGCACGGAGAAACGCACGCATGATCCTGGCAAAATCCAGCCCGATTTTCGGCTTGGCCTCCACCTGTCGAAGCCCTGCCTGGGTGATTTCCACCGGGTCCTCGGCCGTCCAGATCTTGATCCCCGGTTTGTTGATGTGGCCCAGGGCGGCATGGAGGGACGTGGTCTTTCCGGAACCGGTCGGCCCAACAACCAGGACCAGTCCGTAGGGTTTGGCAATGATGCTCTGAAGAACCGTCAGGTTCCGCTCGCTGAGCCCCATTTCGTCCATCTTCATGGCTCCGGCCTTGGCCAGGATTCGCATGACGGCATCCTCGAATCCACCGGCAGTTGGGAGAGTGGCCACACGTAGCTCAAACGTGTCCACGCCCTTCCGCTTGAACTTGATCTTGCCGTCCTGGGGAAGCCGCCGCTCGGCAATGTCCAGGCTCGACATGATCTTGATCCTCGACAATATGCCCCGGGCCAGGGTGTTCGGAACCTGCAGGTATTCCTGGCAGACGCCGTCCAGTCGAAATCGGATGGAGGTGGCTTTGGTCACCGGAGACGGCTCGACATGAATATCCGAAGCGTTTTGGCGATAGGCCGCCACCAGAACCTGGTCGACCAGTTTGACCACCTTACCGGAGGCTTCATCGATCTCGTCGTAATCTTCCTCCATCTCCTCTTCTTCTTCAAAGGAGATATCCGGTATCAAATCGAAATCATCGTCCGGACCTTCGCCCTCAGCACTCTTGAACTCCTGGCGGTCTTGATCAAAAAAGAGCCGGATGTAGGCCTCGATGTCTTCCCGGATGGCCACGGATACATTGATCTTGGATCGAATCAAGGAACGGATGTTGTCCGTTTTGTTGAGGTCCTTGGGGTCGTCCACGAGCACCTCAACACCGGATTTATCCCATGCCAGGGGCACCCAGCTCTCCTGGATCAAAAACTGTTGTTTCAGGTTCTGAATCAGCTCAACCGGCGTGGCAATAGTGGTATCGTATGCTTTAAAGGCGCAGCCGTAATACAGAGACAGGGATTCGCCAATATTCTCCTTGGTGATACGGAACTGTTCGATCAGGATGGTTTCGACGCTCTTTTTCATTTTTTTGGACATTTCGAGCGCCTTTTTGAGCTGATCAGTGGTCACCATCTTCTGATTCAGCAGATAATCGTACCGGGATCCACTCGAAAAACTGGCCTTCAAGTTTGTCAGACGGTTTTGGTACTCTTGGTTCTTCTGATCTTCCTTGGATGCGTTCTGGTAGAGATCCATGGCCGAGTTGGTGTGATTCCGGTTTTCCATCTCGGTGCCGAGAAGAAACAGCAGCTTTGCCTTTTCATCCGCGTCGCTGTCCCTCTCTTTTATGGCAGTACTGATCCACTGGGTCACTTCTTCGGCCGGTTGGACCTTCAAATATGCTTCGACAAAATCTCCCAGAAATTTTTCAGGATCGTATCCGAGTTTTAACAGATTCTCGTATTCACCCACCGCTTCACTATAGAGCCCCAGTTCCCTGAAGGCATTGGCGCTGTCATGAAGCCCCGGCAGATTGTCATCGGCCGACAGTGCTTTTTTGATGATATCCAGGTCATCCGTGGAGATTGACGTCTGGCTGGGATCCTCCAGGGCCTTTATCTGTTTCTGGAGCGCATCAATCTTCTCCTGAACATTCTGCCGTCCGGAGTCGTCCCCGTCGGGAAGATTCTCGAGAATATCCTCGTACACATTCAGAGACTCTACATAAAGTCCCATGGAATGATAGACTTCCGCCTCTTTGATTTTACCAGCGACATCCGTGCTCATGATCCATCGCCTTTTCCATTAGATGAGATTCGTAGATGTTGCCTGATTCCGGTGTATCCGAAACCTGGACCTCTGTGAAAACCCCTCTCACAGACACCCCAGTTGGCGACAGTACCGTCTCTTTTTGTAGTGCCATGAACGGCCTGTCTAAACGCCAGCTTCTCCGGGATTCTCCATATCTATCTAAAATAATTAACATTAATAGAACTCTGCCCGTTTTACGGATCTTGTTTCGGCATTGCCGCGAAAATTGCTATGACGTAATGCAAGATACAGGCCAGGATTTTAAGCAATACCATACCGATTGTATTCTTGCTGAAAAGACCAGAATTAACAGTAACGCTCCGATTTTGCTTCTTTTTAGCTAATTACTGAAACGATTTCATGCAATGTTGGGGTTAGCCGCCGGTCCTCGTCCGTGGTGGGTGGTCGATGACTTCTTAGAAACTATGTTTACAGCGCTGAACTCACGCAAAGTCGGCGCTGTCCTCGTCATCCGGAGCGTCTTCATCCTGAAGCCGCATGGCTTCCAGGAGAACCGCTTGAAGGTCTTGCTGTATATTGTTGTCGTTCTTAGGGCATCGGTTCTGAATCGTCAGAGTGACGTCCGACCAGGATAGAACGGCATAGGCGGCTTCGATCCCCATCTGATTTCCGTATCTGGCGTCCAGCAACCGGCCTTCCCGAAACCATAGAACACCCTGTTCTTGTGTCTTTCGGTTGGTCAGACGAACCGTGCAGGTACGCTCCTCCAACTCGACCAACTGGAGGAACACGCCGGCAGAAACACCGCGAAGGGATCCGCCATCGGATTCTTTGGCCAGACTCATGGTGATCTTCTTGGCAAGATTCTCGATCAGAAAGGGTTTGGTGATATAGCCGATCGCTCCACCTTCCCTGGCCAGCTGCTTCATTTTGGGGGTTCCAAAGCCGGTGATGACGACCACCGGGATATCCGGGTACTTCTCCAGGACGTGGGCAAGAAGGCCAAAACCATCCAGCTCAGGCATTTTCAGATCGGTGATGACCAGCGAATAATTGTCCTCCGCGAGCCGATCCAGCGCCCGGGCACCATTTTCTGCCGTTGTCACCAGAAACTTGTCGCTGTAGCGATCCAAACCCTCCTGGATGCTCTCCAGCATATCCCTGTCATCGTCCACAATGAGAACTTTTTGAATCATGGGGTCATCCCTGTGCGTCTCGGTTTAGATCCATTTCACTGGCGGGAGGATATCATGGCATGTTCAGCTATGAAGATTTCTCGATATCTACAATCTGAACCCCGGCGACATAGTCCATCAGCTCGACGTGTTTGATGTTTTGAATCTTTTGAGCGATATGGTTTAGCTTCCGAACCTGTTCACGGGCTTTTGTCAGGGCATTCCGATTTGAATCTCCCATTTTGGGGTCGGCCAGCAACTCGGAAATCAGGTTGTTCAGAATTGTCAGGGGTTGGTTGAGATGATGGCCGATGCCGCCCGCCATTTCCTGCACGCCCTGGAGTCTGTGGCGCTGCGATATCGATGCAATTTCCGCGTTTACCTGGGTAATGTCCCTAATAATGCCGTCAATGTATATCAGGTCGCGGTCCGTGGTGAACACGCCACGGGCCGTTACAGCGCATTCAATAGGACTTCCGTCTTTTTGATAAAAGGCGATGTGCATGTCCTCAACGAATTTCTTCTCGTGTAAGATAGCGATGAGGGCGCCGCGATCCGTTTTATTGCGGTAAAGGTTAATGATCGGATATTTCACCAGTTCTTCCAGGGATGCGAACCCGAAAATACGAACCAATTCACTATTGGCTGCCACCAATTGCCCTTCCAGAGACGTGCGATATATGCCCACGGGCAAGCCATCGAGAGACCCGAGAAAGTCAAACTGCGTGTCTTCGAACAAATCTCGGAAGGACGGTGTTTTCATGATTTCTAAGATTTGAGTTGTGCTCGAAGGGTTTCAAATTCCGCCCGGATGAGGTCCGTGAGATCTTTTCGAATGATCCCCAAAGCATTCTGTAGTACTTCATCCATTCTGGCATCGCCGGTGGTTCGCGACCCTGGTGCGGATTCGACAGAACCCTCCGAAGATTTCTGCTCGGCGTTCCGCTCAGCAACCTTTTTCTTGAGGGATTTAAAGCGGTCCACTTCGATTTTGAGTATTTTTTTCTTTTCGGCGTCCGTCATGCCTTCAGCCATGGATACGATCTCCAGACCCGTATAGATCGAGCTGAGCAGCTTGATGGCATCCGGATGGGCATTTGCTTTCTGGGCCTTAATATACTTGCCGACGGCCTGCAGCAACTGGAGAAATAGCTGATTTACCTTGTTGTCCTGAAACGTCTTCTCCAACTTCCCGGCATGTAGCAACATGTCAGCCATGATATCATCGTTGATCTCCCAATCGACGGCTAACAGGGTCGCTTTCAGATCCCTTAAGGGATTCTCTGCCACATCCTCTTCCTGGTCTACTGCTTCGCTCGGGGTTGCCTTTTCAGACAGGAGGTCGTCCAGCAGGCTGTCAAACTCTTCCTGGCTCTGGTTGTTCTGATTACCGGGCACGCGCATACCTCCTATTCAAGTTCTTTAGACAGCGATGCCATGGTCAGGGAAATGATTTTTTTCAGTGTTTCGACAACATTTTCGCCCTTCAGGGCACTGGCTGGGAAAAAAGGGGCCTGCAACTCTGAGTTCAGATCCTTTTGGAGTTCGTCGATGGTCAGAATCGGTATCCCCTGCTCACCGAGGTCCCGTTTGTTGTACTGAAGGACAAGCGGAATTCGGTGGATGTCCTTTTTGTATAGCGTTAGATTGTCTTCGGCATTTTTCAGAGAAGTGAGGTTTTTCTCCCGCCGAAGATGCATGGAGTCGGCTACGAAGACAAGTCCGTCAACGCCTCGGAGTACAAGACGCCGGGTGGCATCGTACTTGACCTGTCCCGGTACGGTGTAAATCTGGAGGCGGACATTGTAACCTTTGATCTTTCCGATATCGAACGGTAGAAAATCAAAAAACAGGGTCCGGTCTCCGTGGGTTTTAATCGCCACCATTTCCGAAGAGATCCGGTCCCGGAATATTTTGTGAATCTGCTCCAGGTTGGTTGTCTTGCCACCCCTTCCCGGCCCATAATATACGATTTTGGCTTGAACTTCCTTTTTTTTCAGATTAATGAAAGCCACTCGCAGTTCCTCTCATCCACCATCGGGCAGGTTCCGTCGGATATCATCCGACCAGATACGCACAGTAGAGCTACCAGTTAGGATCTGAGTATTCGCTCAAGTTTCTTAACCGCTTCGGCAACCTTAAGACGCAGAAATCCCAGGGACGTCTCCTTCCCGAATATGGTAATCAGCAAAAATTCATCCGTGACCCTGCTAAAATGAATGCTTTCGGTTTTGCCCTTGTGAAATAGCAGGGAGAATTCTTGTTCTCCGACCATATTCGCCATGGCACTGACCGCCCGAAAGTTTCCGGCGGCAAGGGCAGCCAGCGAATACACGTCGAAACTTGTTTTCCCGTCATCCAGATTGGCGACAATATTGCCGGCCATGTCGATCAGGCAGGTACAGTGGACGCCGAGCTCGATAAATTCCTGTCGAATAATTTTCTCGATGGCTTCGAGCTGAGTTTGATTTAATGCATATTCCAAAGATATTCCTCCCCGCTGTGTCAGGCGCCCTGCAGTACTTCAACAGGCCGCAGAATTCCCTTGAGGTCAGTTTCTGGCATCTCTGGAAGGATGGCCCCCCGTCTTAAACGAATACACGGCTGGCGGTACAGATAAGATGCCAAAAACCTTAGCTAATGTACCAAATTTAATGGGTTTTGGCAATGAGGAGGAAGCATCATTTGGCCGTCGTTTTAGAGAGTGACGCTTGGGCGGCGGCCAGTCGAGCGATCGGTACCCGGAACGGCGAACAGGACACATAGTTCAGTCCGAGCTGGTGACAGATACGTATGGAATCTGGGTCTCCACCATGTTCACCGCATATCCCGCACTCCAGGTCCGGTTTCACACTCCGCCCTTTGGTGAGCGCCGTGCGCATCAATTCCCCGACACCATCTTGATCAATCGTAGCAAACGGATTGAAGGGCAGAATCTCGTTTTCAAGATATTCGATAAGAAAGCCGGCTTCGGCATCATCACGGGAAATGCCGAACGTGGTCTGGGTCAGATCATTGGTGCCGAAAGAAAAAAACTCGGAATGTTCGGCAATTTGATCAGCGGTCAGGGCGGCCCTCGGGATCTCAATCATCGTTCCGAATTTATATTCGATCTCCGTGTTCTGTTCCATCATGACCCGCCGAGCTTCCCGTTCCAGAACCTGTCGTTGCCGTTTCAGTTCATTGACGTGGCTGGTGAGCGGTATCATGACTTCGGGATGAACACTGACACCTTCCTTTTGGACAATGCAGGCCGCCTCGAATATGGCCCGCACCTGCATCACGGTCAGCTCGGGAATATGGATCCCCAGACGGACCCCCCGGAGACCGAGCATGGGATTCGCTTCGTGGAGGCTTTCCACCCGATTCAACATCAGTTCCTTAGTCCGGACGTCTTTCATGATGTCATCAATATCGGCCACTGTCGCGGCATGCTGGAGCCTGATTTTAAGATCCCCCAGTTCTCTCAAGAGGTCGGCGTGATTCGGTAGAAATTCATGCAAGGGCGGATCGATCAGTCGGATGATCACCGGAAGCCCCTCCATCACCCGAAACAGACCGATAAAGTCCTCCCTTTGAAACGGCAGCAAAACTTGCAGAGATTCCTGCCGCTCGATGGGCAGATCCGCCATGATCATTTTCTGGACATGGGGCAGGCGATCCGGCTCGAAAAACATATGCTCGGTTCTACACAAACCGATCCCTTCTGCCCCGTATTCTCTGGCCCGCTGGGCATCTTCCGGATAATCGGCGTTGGTCCAGACCCCGAGTTCTCGAAATCCGTCCGCCCATTCCAGCAGCTTCATCAACCACGAATCCTTTATATCCGGGATCTGTGTTTCCAATTGACCCCTGAAGACTTCCCCGGCGGTACCGTCGATGGACACCCAATCCCCCTCTTTCAGGACCAGGTCCTTGACCACGATCTGCCGTTTGCTCATGTCGATTTCCAGCTCCGACACACCGACCACCGCCGGCTTTCCGAACTGCCGGGCGACCAAGGCGGCGTGGCTGGTCCTCCCGCCACGGCTGGTCAGAATTCCTTTCGCGGCCAGCATCCCGTGGACATCGTCGGGTTTGGTCTCGGGACGGACCATGATCACATCCTTTCCTTCCTCTTTCGCCCAGGTCTCGGCCAGATCCGCATCCAACGCCACCACGCCGCAGGCGGCTCCGGGGGATACGTTGAGACCGGTGGCGAGAAAACCGCCGCTCTCTTTGGCGGTTTTTATGGATTTGCGGGAGAATTGGGGATGGAGAAAAAAATCGACCTGTTCCGGAGCCACACGCTGCACCGCTTCCTCCCGGGAGATCAAGCCTTCATCGGCCATTTCAACGGCGATTCTCACGGCCGCCTGAGCGGTCCGCTTTCCATCCCGGGTCTGGAGCATCCATAGTTTTCCCTTTTCGATGGTAAACTCCACATCCTGCATCTCCCGGTAGTGAACCTCCAGTTTCTCGGCGATGTCTTCAAATTCCGAGTAGGCTTCGGGAAATTCGTCTTTCATCAACGCGATGTCCTTTGTCAGTCGAATCCCGGCAACCACGTCTTCCCCTTGGGCGTTGGCCAGATAATCCCCCTCAATCCGTTTCTCGCCGGTGGAACCTTCACGGGTCATCGCAACGCCGGTGGCACTGTCCTCTCCCATATTACCAAATACCATCGTCACGATATTGACGGCGGTCCCCAGATCATGGCGGATGCCGGCGGCGTTGCGGTAATCCACCGCCCGTTTTCCATTCCAGCTTTTAAAGACCGCTTCTGTGGCCATCCGGAGTTGATCCAGCGGTTTCGTCGGAAAGTTGTGATGGGACTGGCGACGATAGGTGGTCTTGAACTGGCCGGTTACCATTTTCCAGGACGCAGCATCCAGATCCGAATCACTGGTCACTCCTGCGGCATGCCGCGCATCTTCCAGGATCTCCTCGAATGCGTCGTCCGCGACTCCTGCTACGACACTTCCGAACATCTGGATCAACCGTCGATACGCGTCATACACGAAACGCTCATCACCGGTCAGTTCAACCATGCCGGCCGCCGTTTCATCATTCAGCCCAATATTCAGAACGGTATCCATCATCCCCGGCATGGAAAACTTGGCGCCGCTGCGACATGAAACCAGAAGTGGATTTTTGGGATCACCGAAGGTTTTGCCGGTCGCTGATTCTACGGTTTTGAGGGCATCGAGAATCTCTTCCCACATCCCCTCGGGAAATTGCCCCCCGGAATCCAGATAGGCGTTGCAGGCTTCCGTGGTGACTGTAAAGCCCGGCGGCACCGGTATACCGATGCGCTCCATTTCTGCAAGATTGGCACCTTTACCGCCAAACAGGGCACGAATATCTTCCCAATCTCCGCCGACATAAGACTCGGCTTCATCGAGTTCACTGAACAAATAGACCCATTTTTTTGCCATTGGTCTGCCTCCTCTGATTGGTCGATGGTTGGAGAATGAACAATTCCGTCCGAATAGGGCGGAACGTCGATCTGTTACTGTTGCTGCCTGTCGAACATGATAATCGAACGTTCCGCACCGCTGTAGGGCAGCCGATATCGGGCCGTTCGAATGGATGGTAACCTCTCGAGGGTTTCGGGGGAGAGCTGTTGAATCAGGGCGGACAAATCAGCTTCAACCCGTTGTCCTCTTCCCTTTAACGCGATGATCATGCCATCATCGGCTAGCAATGGCAAGGCCATGGATACAAAACGCTCCAAAGACGTCAAGGCCCGGCTGATGATTACTGTAAACCCCCCCGGAGGGCAGTCAACCGCCTGTCTGTCCATGGATTCGGCCCGCATGTGGCGGGCATGAATGTTGTCGAGCTGCAGAATTCTCAGGACATGATTCATAAATGTTACCTTTTTCCGGGCGCCATCCACCAGGAGCACGCTGGAAAAGGGAATCACAATTTTAAGCGGTATTCCCGGGAACCCGCCGCCGGAACCGACGTCCAGGATCCTCGCCGTATCCGAAATCCACCGCATGGGCAGAATGGAGTCAAGATAGTGTTTTTCGGCAATCCGCTCCGGATCCGTCAATCGGGTCAGATTCGTTCGCCGATTCCAGATCAAAAGTTCACGGGCATGAAGCGCCATGGAAGCCGCCGCCTCGTCCGACAATGTGAGACCCATTTCCTCGGCGCCGCGGATGAGATACTGCCGCCAATGTTTGGATTCGATGTGCATCAATCCGGTATTATTTACTGCGCATCGCGGGGCCCCTTGCTCCCCGCAGCGGTCTGGAATTTCATGACGAGCATGAGCTCACTTCCCTGCTGGATCAACTCGGCATCCGGATACTGTTTCTTAAACACATGCAGCATGGCGGTATTCTCTGCCAGGACTGTTGCGGTAAAGGCCGCGTATCCGTTTTCTTCAGCGATCCGCTGAAGCACCTTGAGAAGATAGCCGGCCACGCCCATGTTCTGGAAATCCTCCCTGACGACGAACGCGATTTCCGCGCGGATATCGGATTCCTGGGCGTATGAGCCAATGGCCATAATTTCCTTGTGCCCTTCCCTCTGAAAGAGTCCAATGATGGACATATTTTTTCGGTAATCGACACTGGCCCAGTGCTTCTGCACAATCTCGTGGGAAAACAGCTTCTTTCTTTGAAAGAACCTCAGGTATATCGACTCTTCCTGAAGTGAATAAAAGAAGTTTCGGTAGGCGAATTCATCCGATAGCAAGAGCGGCCGGAACTCGAGTATTTTGCCGTTCTTCAGGGTAAACGAGCTTTTGTAGTTTTCCAGGAACAGGAGATCGTCCTGTGAGGGTGGCAGCTGATCGGCGAAAATATAATGCCGTGTTTTCGCGATCCCCACCAGATCCTTTCGAAATTTGGGATGGGCGATCTGCGCCAGTTCCATGACCCGCTGGGAAATGGATTTCCCCATGAGTTCGGCAATACCATATTCTGTTACCACAAAATTGACATCCCCTCGGGTCGTCGCTACGCCGGCGCCTTCACTCAAGTGGGGTACAATCCGGGATACTTTACCCTGCTGGGCGGTCGACGGCAGCGCCACGATGGAAAATCCGCCTTCGGACAACGCACTGCCCTTCAGAAAATCGACCTGGTCGCCAATACCGCTGTAGAACAAATATCCCATGGAATCCGAACAGACCTGACCGGTCAGATCGACCTCCAGGGCGGAGCTGATGGATATGAGGTGCTTGTTTCGGGCGATTTCCAGGGGATCATTCACGAACTCGGACGAGCGGAAATAAAACATGGGATTGTTGTCCACGTACGTGTACAATCGCTCGGTGCCCATGCAAAGAGATGCCACGGCTCTCCCAGGGAGCAGACTTTTTCTGCGGTTCGTGATGATTTTTTTTTCGAACAGGGGAATCAGCCCGTCGGTGATGACCTGGGTATGCAAGCCTAAATCCTGCTTGCCGGCCAGATATGGAAGGATCGCATTCGGAAGATTGCCGAACCCGATCTGCAGGGTGGCCCCGTCGTCAATGAGCTGGGATACATACAGTCCAATCCGGCGGGCGACCTCCGGATCTTTGTCCGGAGGGTGTTCCTCCACCAGAGGCTCCTCATGATCGACGAGAAAGTCGATCTCATCGAGATGAACAAAACTGTCGCCCCAGGTACGTGGCATACGCGGATTGACCTGGGCAATCACCATCTCGGCGTGATCCATTCCAGAGCGTGTAATATCGACCGATACACCGAGGCTGCAGTATCCATAGCGGTCTGGGGGACTGATCTGGATCAGCGCCACATCAAGCCCGATACGATGGCTCGAAAAGAGACCTGGAATCTGGGAGAGATAGGCCGGAATGTAGTCTATTTTTCCTTCAAAGGCGGCCTTGCGCATCTGTGCGCTGATGAAAAACAGCTTGAGCGAGAACCTTCGGAGAAACGAAGGCTCCTCGACAAAATTGGCCAGGGTTGAAGAAAGCATCTGATAGATCATGATGTCCTGGAGCGAAGGGTCCTTGACCACCGCTCGGATCAGATGCTGCGGCTCGCCGCAGCCGGTGCTGATAAACACCCGGCTGCCGTTCTGTATTTTGGCCACCGCTTCCTCAGCCGTAATCCATTTCTCGGGGCAGTTTTTTTCTATATCCATCCGTTATTATACCTGTTTCTAATCCATTCAGTCCGGACCTGTTGACTCAGCCGGAATTTTGATTGCCGCCGTTAAACACATACATCGACTTTCGCCACTTTGACAAGCCGGTGTCAGGTCGTTATGATCAGCTCCGACCACTGATAGGACATCGTTTCAGCGGAGGTGGGACATGCCTTCGTCGAATAATTCTCATCGAAACCGGCCGTTCAAGGATCTCAAAAAGATACTGGAACGTCGATCCATCATTCTCGATGATGGGAATCCGGTTGAGTCTTCTAAGTCTCCGCCGAAAAATATTCCCTCGACGGATGACGACGACCGACTCTTTGAAAAAGAAATGTCGGACGTGACGCCGTTGAGGACACGCCACAGGATCGTGGAACATCCGAACACGCCCCCCACCCCTTCCCCTCCGGAACCGCTCGATACCGAGACAGAACGCGAACTATCGGAACTGATTCACAGCGGCAGGGGCTTCAGGGTCTCGGACACCCCCGAATACATGGCGGGCACCGGTCCCTGCGTCAATCCGAATCTGTCCACACGGCTGCACAACGGTGAGTTTGCCATTCAGGCCCATCTGGATCTCCATGGTAAAACCGCGATCCAGGCCGAGGAGTCTTTCGAGAAATTTATGAGAGAAGCTCTCCGGTCCGGCAAACAGGGACTTTTGGTCATCCATGGTCGGGGTTTGTCATCCAAGAAAATGCCGGTCCTCAAGGAAAAGGTGCGCGAGTGGCTGACCCGTGGACCCTGGCGAAAATGGGTGGCCGCTTTTTCAAGTGCCCGACTCTGTGATGGTGGGGCCGGCGCAACCTATATTCTGCTCCGGAATCGGCCATTGACTCGACGGTTCAAGAAAGGCCGTCGGGCTCGATAACCCGAATTCGGATCATTTAATCTATTGACAACGGGTTGGATCGTAGGTATACAGAAACAACTTAAACCACTACCCGTTGTTGCTTATGAATGGCAAACACACTGGATATTGCGCCCTCCCCATCATTTATTCTTTGCTTTGTGTGTTCCTTTTCTGTACCGCCGCGCCTCAATCAACAGCCTCCAATGGACAGTACTACTACCTTCAGATCGGCACGTTTAGCGTCGAAGCGAACGCAAAACGATTAGTACGGCAGGTACACGGCTACACATCACGTGTGGTTATTCGCGGAGCAGAGAGTGCATCCTTGGGCTGGGTTTACACCGTTTTTGTTGGACCTTTCGCCACATGGTCCGAAGCGGATGCCGTGCGGATCCCCATACGGAAGCAAGGGATTCTGATAGAAGATGCCTTTGTCGTGGCAACTTCCGAGCCGTTTCCGGGCAGTCTGCCCATTGAGACCAAAATGCCCGACCGTCCGGTAGCGGAAGAACCGGCTACACCCCCACCGGCGGAACCTGCCGGTGAGCCCCCGGCCGAGCCACCGCCTTCCGATGAGGTGCCGGAACCGGAGGTGACACGCGAGGAGGCACTTGAACCACCTCCTGCACCGGCTGCCGAAAAAAAACCGCAGCCCGATATGGCAACCCAGGAGACAAAAACAACTCCGGATCTTCGGCCGTTTAGAACCGGCCGCAATCTCGGAAAAGGTGTGTTCGGTCTGGCTTACAGTCACACATACGGTGAGTATCAGAACCAGATCGACTCGCGCAAATCACGCACAAGCGGAACCACCACGGATATCCCTATCAGCACGCTCCAGGGTCTTGAGTTCGACACCACCATGCACCGCGATATGCTTCGTTTACGCTACGGCGTGGTCGACCGCTTCGATATCTTTGCCGATGTCGGGGTGGCCTATGATGAATCCGCTACCCCAAAACCGGTTTTCGGTGGTGGCGGCCGATTTGAATACCTTCTGCCGTTCAAAACCAGTCCCGGGGGCCTATTTGTGGCCGCTCAGGGAGACTTTCTCATCGGAGAATTGGAGACGGAGTTTACCTCCGCACAAGGCGGCCAATGGAAAAAAGAATCCGACTGGTACGAGGTAAACGGGCGACTGGAGATGGGGCTTCGTTTCGTTAGATGGACCCCTTACCTGGGCGGTGCCTATTCCGTATACCGCGAGGAGACCGAGCGCCAGCCGATTTCGGGGTCGTTCACCTTCATAGACGAGTTGAGCGAGGATACGCCGTATAACGTCTATGGAGGTGTGGACATTTACGCGACGAAAAAGCTGCTTTTCAATATCGATGGCCGCTATGGCACGTTCAATAGCGTGGCCGGCTCGATTCAGTACAACTTCAAATAAAATCGTTGCACGATTTTATGAAACGCGACGTTGTCGCTCCTGAAATGGTTCTGCCTCCGAAGGGAATCATGGCGATCGCTGGAACACGAGGCGGAATCCCATCACTGTTGTCCCGATAAAGACAAAGAGAGAATACCCACCTTAAAGTAGCTTGTTCAACAACCAGAATATCGACATCCCGAGAACGACCGTCACTCCCATCGATCGGGTCAGGACCGCCACTAAAAAAGTGGGGATCGCCGCCCACAATTCTACCCTCAGAAAGTCCAAACGTACCGGCTGTCCACCGGTGATCAGAACCGGAAGCAGCAGAGCGCTGAGGATGGCCGCGGGAATAAGATCCAACCACGCCTCAGCGACTTTGGGCAGGTGCCGGTTGGAAAGCAGGGCTAACGGGAGCCACCGGGGAAGATAGGTGACCAGTCCCATTCCGGCCACGATGAGCAGATATTCGCCATACGGCAATGAGAACGTACCTTCCATGATCTATTTCGCTTGCCTTGTTACCGGTTGACGGGAAGCGCCTCGAGAGTTCCACGTGACTGCCGTCACCACGCTCGCGGCGAAGATCAATCCGACAATCACATACGAATTCCCGGGTATCCACAACGACCATAGCGTGGCCGATACGCCCGCCAAAAGAGCCGCACACAAATGCCGCCAGTTACGGATTTGCATGACGAGCAAGATGATGAACATAGCCACCAGGGCATAATCGATCCCGAATGCCCCGGCCGGTATAAACTGCCCGCCAAGTCCACCGGCCATGGTACTGAGAACCCAGACGGCATTGGCGGTGTGATTCACCACCAGGGCGGGCTGGATTCCCCATGATCCTTTGCTAAACCTTACCATATTGACGGCAAAGCTTTCATCGGTGACCCCGTACGCAAATAGCGCCAGAATCCGCTTATCCGAACCTCTTGTAAAAATGGATAGCGCGGAACTCATCAGGAAATGGCGAAGGTTGACCACAAAGGTCGTCAGAATTATGGGAAGGGCTCCGGCCCCGGACTGAAACAGGGAAACAGCAATAAACTGTGAAGACCCGGCAAACACCAGAACCGACATGAGACCGATATGCAGCACGCTCAATCCCGCTTTTTGAGCCAGAACGCCAAACGCCAATCCAATGGGAATATACCCCAGGCAAATCGGCCATGCCGCGTTTAATCCCGGCCGCAACCAGAGCCGAGGCTGTTTTTGTCCCGAATCAACCGGGGTAATCCGGTTCATACCGTTCCCTCCTTCACCCAACATTTCATGGAATCTTTTCGGTTCTGCGATGTGTTCCTGTGCTTCAAATATGGCTCTATCAGTGGCAAACCCGTATCTACTCAAAATTCGTAGGCTTAATTTTGCGGGCCTATGAACAGAAATAAGGAATATGCCGATCATACCCCCTCACTCTGCCTCCCTCCGGTTCGACTTCGCTCACCACAAGCCGCTAAGGGAGGGAGAAAATAAAGTCCTCCCCCTTGATGGGGGAGGATCGGTGTGGGTGATGGAATGACCGATTTCAACAGCCTTATTTTGGGTTATAGGACCGTATTTTTGTTCAATCCCCTACTGAAAAGATTCTATGCAATATGGATGCATCGATACCCTAAGTCCCCCTCTGTTTCAATGCGAAAAACATCGGCAACCGGACAGGAATGCTGCCAAACCAGATTTTCCTATGGTTATTTCGCTATTGCGAAAAAAAGTGTTGACAACACACGAATTCGCCTTTAATTTCGGGTGTTCTTGGAAAGGTGTGCCAAACAAATCCCCATCGGGTAGACGGACGCCCAGTGAGGGATTTTTTTTATTCTCCGAACCCTTGGACGGAAAACCGTCCGCCGATTTCGATCCAAACGGACAGAACGAGGCGACAAACCATGAAAGAACAGATTCAGAATGTGCGCAATATTGGAATCAGCGCGCACATTGACTCAGGCAAAACGACACTGACAGAGCGGATTCTCTATTACACCCAGCGAATCCATGCCATCCACGACGTCAAAGGAAAAGACGGGGTGGGGGCGACAATGGATTCCATGGAGTTGGAAAAAGAGCGCGGGATCACCATTGCATCAGCAGCCACCTATTGCGAGTGGAAAGATCACGAAATCAACATCATTGATACACCGGGACACGTGGACTTCACCATCGAAGTCGAGCGTTCTCTGAGGGTGCTCGATGGTGCCGTTCTCGTGTTGTGCGCTGTTGCCGGGGTCCAATCCCAGTCAATCACTGTGGATCAGCAGATGAAACGCTACAAGGTTCCCAGCATCGCCTTTGTCAACAAGTGCGACCGGAGCGGTTCCGACCCGGACCGGGTGATCCGTCAATTGAAAGAAAAGCTGGGACACAACGCGGTGGCCATGCAGATACCCATCGGTCTCGAGGCCGATCATGAGGGGGTCGTGGACCTGGGGAGCATGAAAGCCATCTACTTTGACGGCCCCAATGGCGAGTCAATTCGGATCGAAGATATCCCGGATTCCCTGTTAGGCAAGGCAGAGGCCAAGCGGGAAGAATTGATCGATGCGGCCACGATGTTTTCCGATGAGTTGACCGAAGCGGTCCTTGAAGAACAGCTAATTCCCGACGACATGCTGCTCGAGGCCGTGCGCCGGGGCACCCTGACACGGGAGCTGACTCCGGTTTTCATGGGATCGGCCTACAAGAACAAGGGGGTCCAGCCGCTGCTCGATGCCGTTACCCAGTTGTTGCCGGCACCATCCGATATAGACAACGAGGCTCTAGACATGGAGCGGGATGAAACGCCGGTGCCCCTGAAGTCGGATGAAAATGCACCGACCGTCGCCCTATCATTCAAACTCGAGGACGGGCAGTACGGACAATTAACCTACATCCGTGTGTATCAGGGCAAGCTGGAAAAAGGCGATACGGTCATCAATGTTCGGTCCGGCAAAAAGATCAAAATCGGTCGCCTGGTCCGCATGCACGCCGATCAAATGGAAGATATCAGCAAAATTCCGGCCGGTTATATCGGCGCCCTGTTTGGTGTCGATTGTGCTTCGGGAGACACGTTTACATCCCCGGACGTTCGCTGGAGCATGACCTCCATGTTTGTACCGGACCCGGTGATTTCCCTGGCCATCGTTCCCAGCGATAACAAGGCCCAGATTAATATGAGCAAAGCCTTGAACCGGTTTTCCAAGGAGGACCCCACCTTCCGCACCTTTGTGGACGATGAAACCGGGGAAACCATCATTGAGGGTATGGGCGAGCTTCACCTGGAAGTCTACGTGGAACGGATGCACCGGGAGTACAATGCGGATGTGACCACCGGCATGCCACGGGTGCGGTATCGGGAGACCATCACTCGAATGGCGGAGTTTAATTACATCCACAAAAAACAAACCGGCGGTGCCGGCCAGTTCGGCCGTGTGGCCGGATACATGGAACCGGTTGAAGGTGAAGAGTTTGTCTTCGAAAAAGAGATCCGCGGCGGAGCGATTCCCACCCAATATATTCCCGCCTGTGAAAAGGGTTTCCGTGCGTGTCTGGCAAAGGGCCCCAAAATGGAGTTCCCGGTCACCGGGGTTAAGATCGTTCTCAACGATGGAGCGTCCCACTCGGTGGACTCATCGGAGATGGCCTTCCAGGCAGCCGCCAAAGGCGCTTTCAAGGAAGTATATCCGAAGGCCGGGCCGGTGATCCATGAGCCCATCATGAAAGTGGTGGTCGAAACCCCGACAGAGTTTCAAGGGGCCGTCATGGGGTCATTGAATCAGCGTCGGGGAATGATTTTAGGCTCCCAGGACGAAGGGGTGATGAGCGTCGTTGAGGCCGAAGTGCCGTTGGCGGAAATGTTTGGTTACTCCACTGTCTTGCGCTCCCTGACCCAGGGCAAAGCCCAATTTACCATGGAGTTTGGTACCTATCGGCAAGTGCCGAAGGGTGTTGCCGAGGAGTTGGAAAAGAACGCGGCAAAGGAGAAAAAGAACGTTGCCTAATCCGCACGGGGATGCAAAACTGAAATCCCGGGAACGTCCTACCGGAGCCGCTCCTACCGAACCGATCGAACGGGGGCTTCCGCATGATCAGGCGGCTCAGGTTATTTCGCTGAGAGAGAGGAGTTTTCAAATGCTGAAAAACGATCTGATCCTGCGCAATCCAATCCAGCTATTGGCATCTGATGGAAAAAACATGCTACCGGATGGCGGATTCGGTGCCATAACGGCCCGAGCCGGAGTCGGCAAAACCGCTTTTCTTGTTCAGATTGCTCTGAACAGTCAGCTCGAGGGGAAAAATGTCCTTCATATCAGCCTGAACGACCCGGCTAAAAAGGTGGATCTCTGGTATAAGGAAGTGTTTCGCCTATTGGCCGAGCAGTACCAGGTGCAGCAGATCAACCAGCTCTGGGAGGCCATCCTTCCCCATCGTTTCATCATGACATTCCGGGCCGAAAGCTTTACGGTACCGGTGTTCGACGAACGGCTCAGTGATTTAATTGACCAGGGCATCTTCTATCCTCAGATTGTGATTATTGACGGCCTGTCCTTTGAACCGCCGGATCGGGATCTGCTTACCGGGTTGAAACTCTCGGCCAAGGAGCACAACTTCCGGGGGTGGTTCGCCGTGCGTTCCCACCGGCACGAAGCTCCGGATGATGACGGCATTCCGGCTCCCCTTTCTCCGGTTATGGATCTGTTCGAGGCGGCGATCCAGCTTCAGCCCACCGGCAAGGAGATCAATGTCCTTTCCCTGAAAGGCGGAAAAGAAGAAAATCAACCTGAGCTTTTTCTAGATCCATCCACGATGCTTATTAAAGACAAGTAGCTTAAAACGCTTCAAAGGCATCCGCCGTGAATTCGGTGGATGCCTCGATACCAAAGCCATCCCGCCACATCCCAACCCCACTATCTTTCGAGAATCATACTGATCGCCCGTTTTGCTTCTAACAGGTTATCGGAATACCGGTAATATCCAGAGTTAGGGAATAGCCGCCTGCGACGGATAAAACGTGGGATTGCCAAGAAGTAAACGCGAGAGTATGGAAACTTTTTTGTTGAGCCGTGACACTGCCAGTGACCTTTTGACGCGATAGGTGACAGATTTCATCACAGATTTTGACAAAGAGCCCACACTATCCTACACAACATAAAAACACCGACATGCGGAGGATCGCCATGGAATTCGAATGCATTATTTACCAAAAAGAGGGTGGCATCGCCATCATCCGGCTGAACCGTCCCAAGGTACTCAATGCCATGAACAAGCAGCTGTGGATCGACTTTCAGGCCGCCCTACAGGATGCCGGCGGAGATCCGGACATAAAGGTGGTAATTATCACCGGTGAGGGTCGTGCATTTTCGTCCGGCGCCGATTTGAAGGAATCAAAGCACCGAACCATCGAAGCGTATCGGGATTATTTGACGGAACTACAGGAAGCGTCCCGGAAAATCATCCGTTTTGAAAAACCGACGATTGCGGCCATTAACGGCTATGCCCTCGGGTCGGGCTATGAACTTGCGCTGGCCTGTGATATCCGCATCGCCGATGAAGAGGCCGCGATCGGCTCGCCCGAGGCGAAGGTCACATCATCGGTAACCGGCGGCGCATTTCGGCTCGTTCAACAGTTGGTGGGGCCGGGAAAGGCCAGAGAACTTCTGTTTACAGCGGAAAACATCAATGGAAAGGAAGCCGAACAGATCGGCCTTGTAAACAAGGCCGTGCCGGCGGGGCTTCTGATGGTGGAAGCCCGAACTATGGCGACCAAGATTGCACAGAACTCGTCCTTTTCGCTTCAGATGATAAAAAAAGGATTGAATATGGCCCAGGGAGAAGTCAGCATGGAGGCCCTGATGGACTTTGAGGTCGAAGCCTGCCTGGCATGTGTGTCGACCCGGGAACGCCAGGAGTCCCTCGAAGCGTTTGAGACGAGGAAAAAAGCTAAGTAGGGTGAGACGGTGTAAAGCGATATTCAACGCAAAATCATGAGAACCGAATACCCAATACCAAGTACCAAATACCGAGCACCCAATATCAAATACCTGAGCAGTCGGGGAGTTTTTCGCGCCAACATTTGTTATTCCAGGCTACAAAGATGTCTCGCAAATTGTAGAAGCTGGGCTCCTAATGACTGCGTCATTCCGGACTTGATCCGGAATCCAGGTATTTTTACTATGTTGCGATTCTGGATGCCGGCCTCCCAGGCTGTGTCGCATTAGACCCCGACTGGGTTTAATTTTGTTCTTTGATACTTTTGTCTTCGAGACCGATCACATTTTGCGTTAGAGCTTACGCAGAACGGCCCATTTTGGTTGTTACGTGGGGCACATC
>Ga0209780_1000066_pt1 | contig 45030 bp, 25 predicted proteins | sample WorMetexBAHAMAS2_FD_187384 | JGI IMG/M metagenome (GOLD analysis project Ga0209780, IMG submission 187384) | Marine gutless worms symbiont microbial communities from Max Planck institute for Marine Microbiology, Germany - Inanidrilus exumae... | ecosystem: Host-associated > Annelida > Digestive...
GAATCAACGCTCCATCCGTGGAAGGAAGAGTGATTCGATAGTGCTTACGAGTTCGGAGTTCTTATCTGCCTTCCACATGATAGTAGCTATTATTATTATTATTATTATTATTATTATTATTATTATTATAAACGTTGTGTTTAGGGTGGCATTATCAAGCAAAAACGTTGCAGGGCCACCTAACAAACACTAAACTAAACAGTCAGGTGTTAACAGTGACGCGGCTCAGGTATTAGCATCCTCGCCAAAGGATGTCCTGAAGAGTAGGCCTATACTGTCTTCAGTTGCCGTCGAAAGGCCGCCAGTGACTGTTCATCTCTGACGAAAGATGGCAGAGAGTTCCAGGCACGGGCAGCTGCAACGGGAAACGCACGGTCACCCAATGTCCGTCGTCGCGTAGCTGGAACGATCAGTGTCAGTCAGCAGCCATCCAGTATGACACATCATCCACACATGCAGACATGCAGTCCTGCAGGCAAGCAGCATCAGCAGGTCTGCATTCGCTGTATATTTGCAAATCGTCTGCATACGCATGGTGGCCTCTAACCAACTGTAGCAGGTCTGCAGTATACAGTAGAAACAGAATCGGCCCGTGACCGATCCCTGGGGCACTCCATACGGCACCTCAGATGGTTCTGAACTGGTTGATGTTGAGCGCACGTACTGCGCCTGGCCACTCAGGTACGATTTAAACCAGTCAAAACAGACGCCACGGAGACCGTATGATTTTCGTAGCCGACAGAGCAAGGTATCATGATCGACACTGTCGAAAGCGGCCGAAAGGTCAAGCAACGTCAGCATCGTCAGTGTCCCTATCTTGCGCCGTTTCTGAGACATAGTGAGATAGGTCGAAAATTGTCTACTTTCACCTACCCCACCTCTATTTGAACCCGTTTAATTTCGCCCAGATTTTTAGCATAAGATAACCAGAGTTGGTCGGCTAACTCTAGTTATCTTAAGCTAAAGATCTGGGCGAAATTCCTACGAACGTGGTCCCTAGGCTATCGTATGGCGTTGTTGGAGTTATCCTATGTTTAGCCGTTTTAATACAGTGCCGGCTTGTGACGGACGGACAAACGGACAGACGGACGGACACACGACGACAGCATGTACCGCACTACCACAGTGTCGCACGGTAAAAACGTATGCCACGATTGTATGCAATATTCCAAGTTTGGCCAGACTACAGATTCACACAGACGTAAACGTCTATTAGGCTGCTAGGCTTGAGATCCCACTTTTTAAGGTCCTATAGCCTTTCCAGCTTCTACGCCCCCACTTTTTGTCATATGAAACGCCTATTCTGAAACTGTAGTAACATTTTATAATATAAAATCGAATCTGTCGACTCTGTGTATGTGTGTTCTTTGTTCCTTATGCGCAATTTTGAACAATGTGCACGAAATTTGGCGTGTGACATCCTTATAGCCTGCAGATGGTCATGATGGGTTAGCAGGCACTTCTTATTACCTCCCACACCGAATGTGATGGGAGGTTATCTTTTTAAAGGTTAAAGGTCAAGGTCGGTGGGGGAGGTATGCGCTTTACTGAGCCCTTCTAGTATACCTTGTTTCTCATGTATCCTAGTCAGTGTTAGAATTACCAATACCGTTGGTAGGGCCGCCCCGCCCCTCCCCAATAGTCAGCGGCCCCCAAATAGGTGTTAAGATGTTCTGGGACCGCAATTCATGTAAAACAGGCAGCCAAACTTTAAAAGACAGCAATCAGAAATCAGGATGCTTAAGGCTAAGTATTTTGGGGTCTAAAATTGGCAATTCTTGCCTGTTTTGGGCACCCGGCCTATAATCCCCTCCCCAGAGGACACTCCTCCCCACATCGTATCCCCGTTGACCGTTTTTAGTTTGAGATGTTCATTTATGATCATGTCACTAAAAGAATTTTTAACTGGAAAACACAGGCAGTCGCATCGACATGCAGACCCATGTCAGCAGCAACAGCACACATAACTAGCAAGCAAGTTACTATTTGGTAATAAAACAGCATGAAACAGTTCCTACTGTTCAGTTTGTTCATCACTGTCACGGTCAGAATACTCCTAAAACTTTGGTGTAGTTTGAGTTAAATAACACATGCCATAAGACCCAACAACATAAAATTGTCTATTTTTTTAAAAATCACGCTAAAATCAGCATCACACAATGTAACAAAAGGTATATTTCAATCTGCAATATTAGTTGCTCCAACATTATTATACCACTTAAACATGATCTTTACAGTCACAACAAACAATTTACTTTTAAATTTTCCAGGGGGCGGAAAAAATGCGGCCCCAATTAACATTTTTGTAATTCTTAACACAGATCCTAGTTAAAGAACTCCATTATTTTTGACAGTGGTTAACTGATTTTTTGACATTTTTCTATAGGTCAACTGTGTCTTCAGTAAAACTTGATAGATATACTTCGGCCATTCTGACACCAATAACTTCTGAAATATTTATTATTATTTATTAAAATATTACAGAAATATCAAATAGTCAGAGTACATCGATATGTTGTTGTAATAAGTCAACAGATTCTCGGGCAATCGCACTGTTTTCGTCATTCATCTTTGCCCCTGACACGAACTTGAGATGCTCATTCTGAGATAAGACAGACTTTGCCGCTTGACTCCTGTCAGCTCGGCTTATTCGCAGATTGTCAAAAGATGCAACTCCAAAGCGATCAGGACCAATGGCGACAAAACCATTCGTAGATGAGAGAGCTGGAATGTTGACCAACATGATTGTTTTATTGTCGAACGTGGCCGTCACGTTACTGCCCTGAATGAACATACAACAATTATCATAACAATTAACATGTAGTCAAAGAATTTTGACGAAGGCCACATTGCCGTCTTGTCACCCCTTGTTGCAACGAATGGATTCGTCCGACCTTGACCCCTATTATCATGGTTTGTTGGACCCACAATTCGGCCCCCCAAATGGTATCGGGATCGGTTCAGCCGTTTTTGCGTATATCAGAGCTAAGAAGACTCTTAATGCTTTTCAATGGATGGACAACCCCTAAAAATTGCCCGTTTCCCTCAGGGGAACTAGACCCCATCTAATACTCGGTTCCTTGGGCTTACCCGACTGAGCCCCCAAATGTCATCTCGATCATTTCTTTTCACAAAGTCATTCCCGGAATTTTTGTTTGTGTACCGTGTTCTATAAGCACTTTTGCTATTGCCACGTTAATCTGTATGTTCTAACTTCAGCCATATAAATAATAAACAATAATTAATGTTTTCTGAATTTTCAAGGAAAGCTCAGGGGCCCGATTTACAAAAAAAATCTGAGGACAAACTTCAGAAAAATTAAACCCGTATAGGACTGACCGTCGACTCTTAGCAACTGATGTTTCTGCCAAGTTCAAAGTCATGTGACACGAAAACTAGGACAAATATCTGAAATCCGGCACGATCAAATTTAGATATTGTGCCCTAGTTTGAGAATCAGTGGTCAGTTGCCAGCTCCCCATTGTAAATGGCGGAGGAGGTAACTTCGAAAATGGCATGATTTCCAACTTTGAAGAACTCGTCAACTTGACCTTGACCTTGGATCGAGTCATACTGCATACCGTCGTGCATCACTCATCGACCTCTACCTACGTGCCAAATTTCATTGAAATCAAAAAAACGTTTGTGGACAGACGGACGTACGGACGCTACGCACGCAGTCCACACGCCACTGCAAATAAGTGGCAAGGTCTGTTGGAAAATTCGGAACTAGTGGCCGAGTGTCGTCAAAGAGTCAACCTAAAACTTAGGATAAACTGTGACTTAGGAAAATCTTAAGAGAAACTTAGGATAAACTTATGCAAAATGTAAGGTAAACTTAATAAGTAAATGCAATTTCTCAGAAATAACTTAACATTTCTTCACAGAATTGTTTGCTTATATATAGGAAGACCTTAGTAAGTCTTCAGATTGCTTTAGTAAATTACATGTAAAAATCTATGAAAATCTTAACTTTATAACTTAGGATAAACTTAAATTGGGCCCCAGGTCTCTTAAAAGTGAACCGTTTGTTACTCAACCAACATCATCAGATTACTGGAGGGACTAGCGATAATATTAATTTACATATTCATACAGTGCCATAAAACTGTAGCCTCCAAATGCTAGTCACAGGTCAATCAGTTCTGAGTAAATGTAAAATCTAACAGAAAATGTCTTAAGCCGAGTTCTGAAGGTTTTCGGTGATGGACTTTCGAGAACTGTTTCAGGTAGTAAGCTGCAGACATCTGACACACACATATAATCGAAAATGTCTCTGTGTCTATTTTTTTGTTTCATATGCACGACCAGTTTTGAGCAGATCTGCACGAAATTTGGTATGTGGCATGCCACATCCATATATGCTCCGTATTGTCCTGGGGGTTAGCAAGCGCCGCTCGAACCCGCGGGCTCGCGCTATGCACGCTGTCCACATGCCACTGCAAATAAGTGGCAAGGTCTGTTGGAAAATTCGGAACTAGTGGCCGAGTGAGAAATGAGCACTGTATGCGAGAGGTGTAACGGACTGAGCGCTCTGTAAGCACAAGGTATAAGCGCTAGTGGATAATAAATTGTGGTAACATGAATATCTGAAGTATAGTAATTCCACTTGTTTGTTCAACACTGTGTCAAACCTGAAAGCCATCCACGGCCACAAACAATTCTGCACAAGCATGTACCACTTAGCACTGAACCAAAAACCACTTTACAGGCACACCAAAAAGCCAATTTTTCTCTCATGAAAACAGTTACCACAAAGCATTCGAAAATGGTCAAACTCCAGCAGGGCTGACCATACCATTAAACATTCTGATGATGGGATTTACTATGATAACTACAGAAGTTATCACACATATGGATTTCCATGTCGGCTTTCGCAACCAGTGTATACCGTGCAGCATATATCAGAAGTTTTATGTTTTTCCTCGTGACAGGTGTGAGATCACCACAAAATCAAACTGACTTCCTGTCTCAGGGACTATATATGGTAAAAATTTCACCAAAAATCTAATCAGAAGTGTATGAGCGATCCTACAGATGGACATCAGACAGACAGACATACCGACAGACAGACAGACAAAAAAACTGAGGCCAAAACATGTAAATTTTTGTACAAGGAATCAACTGCAATTTGCATACATGCTGACCAGAGACGTGACTGCACTAGAAGTATTTGTGTCAATGTCTATACTGGATAAACAAGAATTGGGGACTAGAAGATTATAGTGCAACTTACAAGTACATCTAATCCAAGTGTAAACCAGCGATCATACTGTATGGATGGCAAATCAACTTCAACATATTGCATAGTATCAGCTGCAAAAAAGACGTTCACAACAACAGCTACTATTCAAACTTTACTGCACTGACACAACTCGACAACATTCACAATACATGCTGATTCAGAGTCCAAAATCACACATGACATATTGCAGGTCATAAAAATGTTTTGACGGACAGGTATAACCGGTGTAAAAGGTCTAAAACAACTTTTTATAGGACATATATACCTTCACAGCATCAAAACAACAGTGTTGGAGCAATAAGGTTGCTGGCAGTGTCACATTTCCTAGGACATCCAATAATTTCACCACCAATTTTCAGCAACTATGTGGAGCAACTAATGACTAAAAAAATACAAAATGATAACTATATATGTTTCAAACATAGTTACAGCTTGATAATATGTCCACATATACTTGAGAAGTAAAAAACAAATAACACAAAGTCAAAATGGCTAAAAATGCACGTGTGATCCTTTGTAGCGAAGCATACTACAAAATTCCTCCACGGAATCACTCCTGGTTAACTGGTTAATGTTTTTGATTGTAATATGGTTGAAAACGGTCCGCTCAAAATATACACTGTGTTTCATAAAAAAGGAACCGGTACCAAATTAAGCCTATTTTGACAACTATAAAAAATTAATGCCATAAAAATAGGGCTGTGCACGATGCTAAAAAGACATTTTTAATAACCAAGAAAAGAGTGTCTTTCACTGACTCTGGTTTCCTGTTAGTCTTGCCCGCTGTGAGTCGACAGACACCCACAAATATACTCCGTTGGCATACATTGACCAGCAACCTCCAATGTTGACATTTGATGCAAGGAATGCACCGCTGGCGTGAGTGCCATCAGACGTGTTCTTCAGCAGCACGTCGATCTGCACGCTCACGTTGCTCCTATTTATATCAGCAGCATTGACAAAGCATCATCAGCATCATTTCTTTAATAACACAGTTGACAAAACGCAACCATGACAAATGAGTAAGCAACTAATAAATGTCTTTTAAAAGAAGTCTGTTTAAGAAGTTGTTACTGTCAGTCTTGACAGTTAGTGACAGAGAATGACGACGGCATCTAAGATTGTAAATATGATCAGTTTTGTCCGGGAGAAATTTGTGCAAAACATGGTGAGGGTTTTTCAGTATGCTCGTGAAGAGGTTGTCGTCCACATCAGCAACCAGTTGAGATGGCGTGGGACAAGCCGAGACGGATAGCTCGTCAGACAGATGCTTCGAGACGTTGCTTATCGGCCGCGCTGGCAAAACCCCACCATGCCGGTGATGCATACAACAGTTTGGAGGACTACAGACTTGTAGATGTGCCTCGGTGAGTCGTCACTCATGCCGTGGTGGCGTAGCAGTTTCAGGACGTGCAGCGACTGCGCGCACTTGCCGATGACGTCGCAGACCCGCTTGCCGGCGGAGAGGTGATTCGTCATAGTGACGTCAAGCATCTTAATAGAGGTCACACGGCGAATGTCCGGTATCTGTGGAGACTGACCTTCAGTGTGCTTGCACTTGCAATTAGTAAATGTGAGAAAAAGATTAATTACTTACTCACAGAGATGGTGAAGGTGACACAGCTGTGGAGAACTCTAGTAGCATCTTCTCCATAATGCTAATGCCATTAGCAAGGGCATGTGGGCAGTAAAACTTTACTCCAACAAAATCATCAAGTCTTTAACCGGGTGGTGTCAGCCGAGTCCTGGAAACCTATTTATTCTGGAGTCAAAAGTTCAAAGGTCAAGGTCACAAAAACATAGCTGGCGTGGGTCTTTGCACTCTTGTGAGTTCTGGCCTCTTCTAGTTTTCACTTTTGTTCTCATTTCTACATCAAACCAAACGCAGTTAAGTTGTTTAGTGGTCGATTTGTGGTCGGTCCGTTAGTTTAAAGACAGCCACACCAACATCCTTCATGTAGCAACAAAGGCTTTTGCCATGCGCTAGATTAAGCTGGCTATCCCGTCAGCTTTTGAGCGCAACTTAATCTACCGTATCGTATCGCAGGGTACTGCATGGTGTCCAAGAGCTGCATAAAGGCAGCAGTGTTCTTTCCGTCAGAAGTTCAATGAGGGATGAAGAAAGAATGAGGCCAGCTCATTGGTCAGAGTCATTGTTTTGTGTTCCCTCCAGTGCTTTGACACGGTGTTGGTTGGGTGAAAGAAAGGATATAAAATCTGTGCTATTATCCTCAAAGAATTTCCTCTGGAACGAATTCAGGAAGAAATAAAACGGTTTGATAGCTGTTGTCCATGCAAAGCCGGGTTCATTGGGAAAATAATCCAATTAAAACGGTGTAGACAGGTAGATAGAAAATGATAATGATGTGATTACCATTGGAAGTCACCCACAAGTACAAGTGGGCGCGGCATTCTTGCTCTAGGGCAGGTGTCGACCGGCGGCTGTGTGACAACCTGCGTCATCACTTTATTACCTTGCGTATCATCATCATCATCATTACCATCCTCGTCAGCAGCCGCAGCAGTATGACTGATGCTTGTGACTTCAAACGAGCCAGATTGCTGAGCCAGGTTGAAAGGCTCACTACCAACTGAGTAGTCTACATAACAACAAAGGGCATCATTTTAACGACCATTTTTACTGCACGACGCAATGCTAGCACATTATATGCAGTCGTCGTGTGTCTGTGCATCCGTCTGTCATACGCCAGTATTGTTTCAAAACGGCTAATTGTAGAATCACACAAACAACGCCAAACGATAGCCCAGGGACTCTACTTTTAGTTTTCTGAAGCCAAAAATCTAGGCAAAATTCCGACAGGGATGCCAAATAGTGATGGGGTAGGTTCAACGGTGATTTTCGACCAAAATCTCACTATATATCAGAAACGGTGCAAAATGGGGACATAGTTACTATGGATCGCTAATAAGAACTTGTAGGTGCTCTATCGAATAGTGCTATTTCCAGTGACCTTGAGTGACCCTGACTACCCAAACCACCCCATTTTGACATTTTGTGTTGCCTTTCATACCTTCGTAGTGAGTGGAGATAGAGACTTCAAATTTGGTACGTAGGTTGATGGTAGTAAGTGTTACGTTGGTTGTGTGGCACAGTGGTAGAACGTCGGTCTGTGATTAAGAAAGCATCCAGATGAATATTAGCACAACTTCTTAAGATTTCATTAAAACTGGTATTCTGTTAGCACAGTATGGAGATGGTGTAGGTAGGTAACATCATTATTTAAACATTTTAAAAAAAAAACAACGTGTTCACGGGGGCTGCTTATTTTGGGACACTAAGTAAGTAAGTAAGTAAGACAATTTCTATACAGCGCTACTTAACACAGTCAAAAAGCGCAGACTATATATGCTTTCGATCGATCTGTTCTTGACCTCATGTTTTCAACACAAAACCTATTAATTATTTTAGAAACACTGAAATTTACTTTCAAACGTTTCGACATAAGGCACTGGAAACGGTGATGAGTTTGGTGGAAGGCCATGACTGCCATTGTGGCCATCAGCAACAGTCGTCAACGTGTAAACTTCATTGGCACGAAGATGCAATGTAAAACTTCCATCTACAACCTTCACAATTCAACCACATGTCGCAATCTATTTATCACAACACATCTAAATAAAATCATCTCTAAGAGAAGTTCACTATCAGCACCAAAGTTCACTCAGATTTGACACAAACACAGTCCACAAACACAACAAGTGTTTAAAGTAATTTGGCAAAAGGCCGCATTGCCTCTTCTCACTGCCCATCATGGTGGCAAATGGATTCGACCACAAATAAAACAATATTCACTGGGACCGACCATGTGAGTCAGCCACCCAAATAGAATCTCAATCAGTTCAAACATTTTTGCACCAACATCAGTGTGCTCAACGCACAGGCACACACACCATGTTACGTGTGACATCCGTCGCAATAATCTGCACCTATGCACTGCATGCATGTTATGTAGCCTAATAGCAAGACAGCTGGTGTCAATAAGAAATGCTCTACCAAACAACAAGTCGATGTGATCACAGCTTTTCATTTAATTGCTCTTAACCCGTTGATACTGGCACAGGCATAGGACAACAGGTGCAAGGCAGCAACGTCACTTCCATCAGAGTCCAGTGATGGATGAGGAAAGGACGAAGGCAGGCCAACAGTTAGGGTTAGTGCTTTGTGTGCCCTTTAGTGCTTTGACACTGATGGCTGAGGGTCTCTTCCCGAACAGGCAGAGGAAGAGGAGCCAAGGGGGAACCAACCGGCGGACGCAGGTTAACCTCGAAAAACGGTCGACAAATGGAAGCAGTAGTACCCCCAATGACATTCATGAATGGTGAGAGTCATGTGTCAAATATCCGTGCCATTTAAGCCGAAGTCTCTCGTCAACAACAAGCACAAGAACAAGGGGGACTGATTAAGCCACATTCACCTGAAAAACGGCTAGTAAAATGGAGGTAGTGGTTGTGGCGGTGAGGGTAATAGTTCATATAACCTTTTAGAAAATGGACTTTGATGCCCAGTACTAGTGTGGACGCCTTTTTCACCTCGACAGCCTGCTGTGACGTCGACCTTTGACCTCCAGAATACAATTAGGTCATCAGCAGGGACTGGTGAATGTTCCCTGTCAGTTTCATCAAGGCTTTCATGATGTATCGTGGTAACAATGTGTCTGGATGGACAAATGAACAAAGAGACGGACGAACGTGGCGGACAAACAGCCCGAAAACATAACACCTTCACGAACACTGTCAGGTGGCGAAAGCATAAAAATAAAAAAACTCACCGTAATGGGAGACCGTTGCTGAAAAAGCACGGAAGAGTTACCAGTGAAATCCAAGTACGAATACCATACATAGAGCTTCTGTATGGACGACTACATAAAACACAGCACAGTTATTACTCAAGTCCACACTTAAACAGTGCTGTTCAGCAGCACATACGATATTACTGAATGGCACAGTACTGCAATGGACAAGTTCTAAAATCATTCAGACTTCATCTGTCATAACCCCAAGGGTCTTGGTAAACTATCGGCAAGGCAAGAAGCGACATGTGTTGAAAACATGCGTACTCACATGTGAAAAATAGCCCGGGGTCATTTGTGCAGCTTAAAGCAGACTGTTATGGAAAACAATATAAAACAGTTACTCTAAAAATTGACACATTAATTTCACATATATAATTTCCTAGTAGAGAATTTACAAAAACAGTTGGCATACTATTTAGAAAAATGCAGTTCTAACAGTAGGATCATTCATTTGGCTGCCATATCTTTTTGAAAGAATGTAGTTGATAATCAGAACTACATTTATGACAGCCACCATAGGCATATCACAAAAAAACTACAATTTCTTTAGGAAAATAGAGAGAAAAGTTACATAGTACATGTATTTAACATGCACTCAAAAAATGATAACTAACTAGCATAATGCATGGCAAGACTGACTGAAAACTGCTAAAAAATCATTAAAACGTATTCACATTAAGTAAGTAAGTAAGTGTTTATTTCCTGCATATGGCCTCTAAAAATCCCAGTGCAGAAACCCTAAAGCCAAATGTACGTAAACAGTTGATACATGTAGAAAATCACATGATTGCATTTTTGCACATAACAAACTGTCAAATGCACGTAATACAGACAACACTTACAAATGAGCCACGTAAAGTGAATGTCGCAGACTGCTGATCAGCAACAAAAAATTTTGGCATATAATAACTGCATGGAGCATCATCTGGCCTCTACAAAATTGGCAGTCACAAAGTTAGAAATACTGAACAAGTAATACCTAGTAAGCAAAATATAACAACCGAAAAACACACGAATATATTGGCACCATATCTGAGATACTGATCAGAATGAACAAATTAAATGCTTTCATAACCCATTCAGTGACAATTCTTCAACATATTAGCATTTTAATTTTTACATTTTTACCTCAAATTCTAGCCATTGAGTACTAGTGTCTGTCTGTGTGTTGGTCACACGGATGTACTATGCAAAAAAAAGCTGAACCAACTGAGATGCCGTTTGGGAGCCGACTCTTGGCGGTCCAAGGAACAATGCATTACATAGGGGTCTAGATCGGATGAATGCATTCACAGCTGAGACAAGTAACAAGTCGGCAATGCGACCCTTTGCCAAATTACGTTGTACATTTCTTATTATTGTTATTAATTCCATTATTACTTAGTCTGCAGGAGAGGTTGCAAAGTATTGTAATGAGCGTGTCTGTGTGTTTGTCTGTCTATGAGGATATCTCCAGAACCAAACGCGTGATCTCTACCAAATTTTTGTGCATGTTGACTATGGCCATGGCTCAGTCCTCGAGAAAAAATCCCAAGGAAAATGGGGCAATTTTGGGGGTTTTCTTCCCCACTGACAACGCATTGTAGTGGTATTAATTTCACTATGAAGGACCGATTTTCGCTTAAAGTTACTTATTTACTGTAAAGTCGCACAGAATTCAATTTCCTACTAATAAAGGGCATAATTTTGACTATTTCAAAATTACTTGCAAACTACAGTGGCTTGACATCATACGACGAGACCTAAAGTAAATCGGCCTGTCTTGAGAGGAAGCACAAGAGCGCTCCCTTGATAGTGAAGATTGGGGTCGATATGTGGCCCAATGTTTCTTAGACACGGGATGACGCAAGGCAAGGCAAGGCAAGGCTAAGCAACAGTGAACACTGGTAAAGAAAAGTATACTTTGATACATGGGCATAAAATAGCAAAGTTAATTTAATATTAATAGGACTTAGGTTAAAGAAGTATATACGTTTAAGGAAGAAGTGAGCCGCTGAGAATTATAGTAGTCCAGATAGGGGCAGAAGCTTGATTGCAAGCGTTGGATAAGTCTGTTATCGGCTGCGAAGAAAAAGGGGGTGGGATTGCACAATGTGGGCGAAGTCTGACATCTACGACTGCCTTGTTACATTATATCACCTGGTTCAACATGGGGAAGGGCATATGGCCTGTAAAAATCCCAGTGCAGAAACCCTAAATGTTTCAAAAATAACATAATCATTACCAGAGTCTGAATGATAACAGTTAGGTGCTGACGGTCGGCTGTCGTCAAGGAAACATAGCTGCCGTTGCCCAGCAATGCTCCAAGACCACGCCCATGCCGCAGGTACAGCCAACCAGGTGAGTAGAATTGAGTGTGATGAGCTGCATGCAATTATTATCATAGCTGCTATCAATTTTCTTAAAATACCTATTTAACATCAGCTGAGTTTGGCCAAAATTATTATTACACTATTATACTAATCTTTATTCATCGAATCCATGGTAGCAACAGACAGAAGAAAAACAGTAAAATTTTCATCTCTTATGGCAAATTCTAAGAAAGCCCAAATGTTTTAACAGGTTTATGGGGAAGACATAAGGCAGACGGGGGTTTATTTTGTTACTAATGCACATAACTGAAGCATACAACTGAGCCATATCATTTTAACACTATACAGACAGAATTTTTCAAAAGTACAGAAAATTAAATAATAAAAATTAAATAACATAAAATTTCTATTAGAAAAAAAAGAAACATATCTGCAGCCACACAAATTTTACATGTAGAAATCATATAAAGATAAAATAATAAAACTGTCCATAAATAAAATGTTTTATGTGTGAAACAGCGACAGCTGAGGCCAACAGATCTGCTCTCTTTCCTGTTCAACGATCATCCACACTGTAACAATTGCAATGTACTTTATTCAGTGATAACTGAAATAACTGGAAACATATAAAATAACATTGTCGAAAAATTACTGTTTCAAACTTTTCGAGGAAATATAGCTAAAATTTGCAGCGAGGTGAACAGATTTATAACCTTCTTGTGTAAAAATTTACTAAGAATGTTGCAAATCAAAATTACTCAATTGCATTACTTTAAAAATAAAGGTGGCATTTTCAGCCCATGTGTATATAGGTGCTGACAGACCAGACATCCAGATGGGAGAAGTGACTTCATAATGTCCACTCCACGGCTCATTGGCCGTCATCAAACCATCTCTTGAGTATGGGAAGTGATCATAGTAACTTGCTATTAGGTTCCACGCTATTATGCTGTAATACAGAAACAAAAATTGCCATGTTTGATCTGCTCTACTCCAAGACAAACAAGACTAATCAGAGAAATCAACTGCTGTCACCACTATAAGTCTGGTTAACCTTTGTTAACCTTCTCTAACAGCTGCAAACCAACACAGCCTCAGCACTTACATGCAGTTGGAGAAAGCAGATTTCACCCCCAGTGCTGTCACCTGGCGATCTCGACCAAACATAACATCATCTGATGTCCGACTGGTACCACAATACAGTTAAGCTATATGCTAAATTTAACACATTGCCTATTCCTGCTCAAATTATTTCAGTAAGATTATACGTTCCATTCTTATAATACATGTATTCAAAACAGTTTGCATGTGGATTTATTTGCAAGTTCCATGGGCCAAAGATCAATAAAATACAAAGGCAGTACTTTATGGAATTTGCTACTTGAAAAAAATCTATCAATTCTACTGTTTCGTTTGTTAATAAATTAAATTAAATCCTATCATAGCTATTCACAGGTGGTACAATTGTTTGTATGCTGAACTTTTTTCCCTGGCTTATCTGTTGCACTCTGCATACTTACTTGCACTTGCGTTTTATTATGTTTTTTATACATTTAGTTTCGAGATATAGTATAATATTATTACAGGCCACCAGCATGATGGGGTCTACCTATCTAGTAGTCTGCCACTGGCATGTATATCATACGTCGATTTTGTATCAGTTCTTTGTACTATGTCAAATAAACACTCTGTAGTTTTAATATAATGGACCTTTGAGAACAGTCCCCAAAGGTACGTGATAATGAAGTTCTATTGTATTTGAAGATTGTTGTAATGGTGCAATTAACAGTGACCAATAATTAGTGATGGCACGATATGGCCGTGGCGGAAAACGATGGATACGATACGATACTGCACAAAATATCGCGATACGATAAGATACGATACGATATACGGTCCCAAAACGCTCTGCCGTATGTAACGGTCAACAGTCCAAGATTAATGCAGCGTTCTCACTGACGCCTTCGCATGCGTTGGCATGCGTTAAAACGCTATCAATGGTCGACGGCATTCGAACGCTGTCCATAACCTTCGGCAGCGTTCGAACGTGGGGGATGGTACGGTATCAGAAATTAATAGATTTCAGTAGCATTCAAATTCACGCCGTCAACCGCGGTCGACCGCGATCGACGGCAGTCTTACACTGTCGTACGCCTTCGACGACGTTCGACTCGCGCGAATGTGGGGACGGTCTCATAGCATTGCTAGATTTCAGTAGCGTTCTCACTGACGTTTGAACGTCGTTAACGACGTTCGAACGTCAGTGAGAAGTCCACTTAAGACTTCACTCTAGCAGGCCATCACAACGGATATGTGCACGGCGTCCAGGAACTGCTTGTATATGGGTGTGACTGCACACTGGCTGGACGACAACTTTGGTACCTACAACAAATGCCTGACAGTCACGTCTGACGCCGGGCAGCTACAGTGCCAACTTCATTTGACATAATACAGCAACAGTAATATGAAAAGGTTTAGGCCTAAAGTAACGTTATCATGCGGCCGACCACGGCCGTAACACGCCCGCAATCGAACGTGTGGGAACGAGGGTATAGTCTTAAAAATTAGCATTGAAAACATGCTAGCTACGGCCATCGACTGCCGTAATGCGCGCGGTACGGATGCGCGACGATGGTAACGCGCGCGCGCGTTACGGCCGCAGTGAGAACGCTACTTAACAAAACGAGAAAGTGAGAGTGTCCGGCGTGTGGGAGCTGCCTACTTTCCCACGCCGCTTACCTTAGACAAGTAGCCTTAGACCACCCATGATGCGTACCGACACCGGGTGACGAGGCGGCCGGCACATTTGACTTTTGATGTTCCGCCGCGCTGAATAATTATCGTTTGGCGGCGGCGATGTCCTCGCTGTTTACGCGATCGGAGATAATGGACGGTTTCAGTAAACAAAATACTACTGAGTATTGGAGTGGAGTCAAGACTTCGTGTCATTGTACATCTGACGTAATTTAGCAACAGTAAGACGAAAAGATATAGGCCTAGTGACAGCATAAATGAACCGGCGACGGCCTTCAAAGTGGATGGGAGAGGATGATTAAACAAACGTCCACCGCCCCACACCACGACCGTCGTAACGACGGTCGTGCCCACTCAGGGCAATTACTGGCAGTGGCTACGTCCGGCCCGGCCGCTTCAGTTGAATGCATCCGCCTGCCTTGGAATGTGAGTGTGACACTAATTACTTCCCGCCCGCACGACCGTCGTTATCGTGTGCCGCCCGTCATTCTCTCTCTTTGTTGGTGACTCGGATAGCGCGACCTGTTATATACGGACAACGCGCCTTAGTAGAGTAGTGCGAAATATCGAATCGGTTGAGAGGGAATTATAGCGATATTTGATACGATGCGATACGCCTTCAATATCGCGATATTCGATACGATACGATGTATCGTGCCATCACTACCAATAAATCAACAGCAATCTCAAAGAAAGTAATGCTCTCAGCAGTAAACAACCATTCACTCACCCAGAATAGAAACCACGAACTGGACTTTCCACAAGAACCTGCAATTGTAATAACCACAACAAATCACGATCTGTCAGTATCCGACAGTTTATTGTGACTTACTTGATTCCGAGGAAATGATACTGTAGGTCGACCAGAACCAACAATCTACATAGCTGAGAGGTTAATACACTGTAAAAGCACATACACAAACGGTTTTAACAGTCAGTTTTCCACATCATCCTGGGTCAGCTAGCTGCCCGCGATCCTTGTCTTTCATCTTTTCTGAAGGAAAACCTTTTAGGGATAATTGGCACAGGTATTTTACAGGCTGGACACCCAACCAACGGTGTCAAAGCAGCGAAGGGAGGTCATAGAACTGACTAAAACCAGGAATTATCGCCCACTGTTTCTTATCCTTTCATCGACACCTGAATGGAGGTGATGCTTAACTCTCTCCATGCTGTCTCCATGATGCCAGTACCCATGACATAAATAAACACATGCAGAAACATTCCCATAATGCATCTGATTAACAGAGTAACACAGTCTCCAGAACTGCTAATACGTGCTATGTTAAGTTATGACATACATGCACAATGATGTTGATTCTGCAGCTGACAGATGACTCAAGGACGGCCATGTCTTGTTCTGCTGTCAGAGGAGGACCGAGCCATGGCTACAGGTAACGTGTACAAAAAATATGGTAAAATTTGGACATGTAGTTTTTGAGATGTGAGCAGACAGACAGACAAACAGACATGCTGATTGCAATACTTTGCATCCCTACCAGCAGCAAAGTAAAACGTGAGCCAGTTCATCTATTATACTGCTGCACTAAATGTTTTAGCAAGAACTCTGGTGAAATCCATTTCTGCCAGGATGGTTTATTTAAACTGCTGACGGCAGTAACTTGAACCCTGAGGAAATCAAATCACGAAATGGTTGTGAACAAACCCGCGCCCAGCAGCCTCCACCATGTAAGTCATTGAATGTGCTGTACTCCTCTGATGCCCATAGCATCTTATCCAACCTCAGAGCAGCGTCAGGACTGTCGGCACCCGGGTAATGTTGACTATAGCCACCAAAACACACACACACACGCACAAACACACGCATGCATACACTTCATACTACACATCGAAAGTTAGCAAAACAATGCAAACATACCCACTGTATTTGATTCTGGCCAATTTGCTCCATTATGTGAAAACATGACGTCATGCTCAAAAACTGGAAGTACATAACGTATTGTGCTGTCATCAGAGGAGGACTGAGCTATGACCATAGGTAACATGTAAGGAAAATGTGGTGAAATTTGGATGTGTGGTTAAGTAAGATTTAATGGTACCATTTTTGAGATAGTATCAGTTATTTTCTAAAATTTAAAGAGGTCATGTGACCCTGATCACATCCCATTGGGGATAATCCATCATGCATGCACCTGTACATGTCAATATCAATCTACATACCAAACTTGAAGTGCCTAGCTTCACCCATTCAAAAGATATGAATGAGGGCCACAAAATTTAAAAATCGGTCACATGATATGATACAATATGATATGAGATGGTATGTTTACGTGCACTCAAAAGCTGAAGGGCTAGCTTAATATACTGCATTCCACCAACAACAGGAAAAATAAAGAAGAAACTAAAAACCACAAGAGCTCAGCAAGTGCTGAGATAAGTGACCGATTCGAATTACTGTGAATTCTGAAAACACAATAATGCCCATTCATGCACAGAAGGCCAGTCGTTACTAGGGGCGACAGTTTTTGAGGTCATATGGCTTTGAAACTAGTTGTAACGACCTTAGTTTATGTAAAACTGGTAATTAATTTATGGTGATTTGCAACTCTGGAGAAAGGTTATTGCAGGAAGCGACCGGTATACGCCATGGGCGGGTATACCCGGTCGCTAAAAACTGACTAGTTCAGAAGAAACAGTTCGGGTGATAGTCCGTGAAGGCAGTCTGGAGGAGAAGTGAAACTATCGGGGAAGGATTTGCGAAAAATGTAGGTTTAAGCCTGGAGTGAAAGAGTGAGGGAGTTATTGATGAACAGAGTGGTGAATCAAATAAATGATAGAGGCAGGAATAGCAGAATGAGGTTGACAAAGAGACACAGGGAGTTGATTCCAGAGACAAGGTAAAGCGTAATGAAAGAAGCAATCAGTTATTTTTAGTGAGAATAACTTTGAACTAACCCAAGGCTAATATGTCGTAATTGCTCTGGCATTTTTGCTATGGTCTATATGGGTACTGAAGACTATAGCTTCAACCATTGTAAAGATATGAATGAAGATGCAAAACACAGAAAGAGGGGTGATCAGGATCACTCAAGGTTATCAACAATGGCACCATTTGATAGAGCACAAAGGAGTTCCTAAAAACAAACACTGCATCTGGGAAAAATGGCAATGCAATGTCATTTCTCAGCATTTCTGTTGCACAGACAAACACAGATAAATGCAAAACGTTGAATACTGCAGTTTTCAACCACTAACTTTCAAAGCTAATAACCAGGACACTGTAGCAACATTTTAAACAAAATTTTACAGTACTGTAAGGAGACCAACTTAATTTTCTGTATTAGAAATTCAGCAATTCTACTGTTTATTTAGCACTGTTCAGTTTTTCTGGACAAAGAGCAGATTACCCAATAATGTTGACTGAGTTAAGGAAGTCTGGATCAGAAGCAAATGCTTTCAGTATGTCCCATGACTGTGCATCTGGAGCCACAATCTGAATGTCGCTATGACCTGCAGCATCCATTGTTGACCTTAGCAACTGCACACAGAAATTTACGTTACTTGATCACCTTCTGTGCGGAATCAGAAGTCTAAACTAGAAGGTGGACTTTGATGCATCGGCATCAACGTGGATTCCTTCACCACCTTGACAGCCTGCTGTGACCTTGACCTTTGACCTCCATAATCTAACTAGGTCACCAGTAGGGGCAAGGTGCTATTCCCTACAAGTTTCATCAAGATCGCTCCAGTACTTCATGAGACATGGTCCACAAGATTTGGCCTCCACGGCCCGCTGAGACCTTGACCTTCAGAATTTAGTCAGGTCATCAATATGGGCTAATGATATTCCCTGTAAGTTTCATCGAGATCGCTCAAGCCGTTCATGAGATATCGTAGTAATAAGATCTGTTCAGACAAATGGACGAACAAATGCTGCAGACGGACAGATGGAAAACATAATGCTTTTGCCAACACTGTTGGGTAGCAAAAACATAAAAACAAACATCAGCACATAATCAGCATGTAAATACAAACATATTGCAAGAACAAAATTTAGATGAATAAACATTATATGATGCAAATAGACATAACACACAAAATTCTACGAAAGGTGACTGCATATATACCATACAATGTAGCCAAAAAGAAAAGCAAAGTGAGATGCATGAGTATGAAATGAATCACGTTCGCCATGTGATACAGTAGCAGTTGAGTTTTCAAAAACTGAAATAAAATTTTAAAAGATCAAGACTTCAGTTGACATTTTTAGAAATACCAACTTCAACATAAAGAGACATTAAGCCCAGAAAATGTGTTAGAACGAACTGGATCAAGTTATTAAATGAACAAAAAAGCAACTACTTACCTTCACATATTCCGGATCACAATTTCGTTCATTCCATACCTGAAACAGCAGAAATTAATTTAAAAGTTAATTATTTGATGAAAACCAAATCAAATTCCATAAATGTCTGAAAACAAGAAGCTGCAACTCATACGATGCATGAACAGTTTTAAAATATTTAAATGGCAATTAAAACTGCAGAAAAAAACGAAAACAATGGCATTTATTCAAACAATGAGAATAATTAATGACATTTAAAAACAACAGAACTAAGAACTAACCCATATGACTGTTAGAAATCATCTACACACTGTAAGGTATTACCATAAAAAGTCTAATATTATTACAGTTATTAGGTGGCGGTTTAGCGTAACGGTAATGCGTAGGTCTCCATCAACCTACTCTGAGCCCGGTTAGTACTGGGATGGGTGACCATGTCTGGGTTCGACTCCCAGAGGCGGCACTTTATTTCGGTATGTAACCAACGACCCAAACAGACTTAGCCTTCTACCCTTCGTGGGATAGTAAAATGAGTACCAGCCAAAGGGTGATGATGCTCTGCGGCTGGGGAGTAAAGGCAGGCATGGTGTAATTGCCAGGTTAAACTGTGTGATCCATGTCTGAGTGCATTAGAGGTAGTTACGACGATGTGCCATACAAATCGATGTATACTTTACTTTACTTACTATACTATGCAATAATTCACTGCTACCAGCAAAAGGATGGCCAGGCTAAATTGACTTGAGTGGATGATTACACACCAAGACAATTTACTCGATCTCAGAATTTAGCATAACCAGTCGCCAATCCCATACTAACCAGGCCCCACATACAGCAATCATGTCAACTGAAATCAAAGCATTAACATCGAGCCAAATCACCACCACCAGTTCATAAATAGCACACAGCATCATAAAACGAGTCGCAGTGACGATGCTAACAATTAAAATCAAGCCAATGGAAGGAAAAAGTGTTGCAATTTAAATATGTAATATGCTTCACAAATTAAATATACTGGCTTCTCATGAATGCAGCCTGAAACAACTTACCCCGATGTAATTGATTTTCAGGCCATGGAACCGCCAGGCACCATTGATCCAGTTCATTATGTACCTCACCGTGGCTGTTCTGTTATAGAACGGATTAAAGATGCCACCACCAAGCCAGCCTGGAAACGTCCACGGCAATCCATACAGCTTGATATCTGGGTTTCTCTGTCAACACACACAAATACATGTGTCATGACTCATGATGAGGTCATATGTGAGTGACATTATCATGGCGTGGTGGTGCAATAGGTAGGGCACTGGACGTATGACTAGAGAGCTTGCAGGTTCAATCTCCAGCCATTTTGCTGTCATGCAGTGACCTTAACGAAGTCATTCACACATGTGCCTCTGCTCACCAAGCAGTATAAACTGGTACTGGCTAAGATCAGCGATCTCCAATGCTCTGAAGCTGGAAAGGTAACAGCGGACTGGCAGAAAATAATGGGCAGCCTACTAACGTCACCTGTGGGCTATTGACCTTGGAAGATCGAGATCAGCATTGACCCCCTACAGTCCTTACGACCATAGGTGTAGCTTTTTATGTGACTGAAGACAAGATGAGGAAAATGCCTGAAGTTGAGCCATTGTTTTCACTTTTAGCCTTCTAGGGAGAAATCATCATCATCATCATCCTCCTCATCAAAAGCAGCATACCTTCTTAGCCTCAGTCATTAGCCACCATTCATATCCACGGCTGTAGTTCTCATCATCCGCCGTGTGCATATGTGAAGACTCAGATCCATCTGATTACAACACACACACAAACTGGTCAGCTGCCAGTAAATAACTCCAGTACAGTTGATATACAGCACAATATGCACAAAAAACCTAGACTCACAGTCACAACCCAAATCAGTTGGCTTGGTCTGAGGGTTGGTAGCCAGCTAGCGCTCAGTCTGCATTCATCAGCAAAACTGGGTGAACTCGTATTGAGTATGATCATGATAACAGCACCATAAACATTATCATGGTATCATCATCATCATCATCATTATTCCATGTGAATATATACATAACATAGATATTACTATGACTGTGTTTATAGCCTAAATTGTTTGATTAAGAAAACTATCTTATTGGGCTTCGCCTTTTTGGCATCTCCCACTAGACTCATATCTAGAACTATCAGTGCAGAAGTTCACTTGTAGCGTTGAGACCTTTCGAACAACTTCAGCTAATTAGGATTGATTGATTGATTGATTAAGGTTTTACTTCCCACTCGACAAAAAATAGGTCATTTCGGAGACGTTCTTCCCAGCAAATCTCTGGCCTAAGTACTGAAAAAAACTAAGCCCAACACAACAACAGTAACTAATACAAGAACAAAATGACCTAAGGTAACATGAAAGAACACACAAAAGAAAAACCTAAATAAACAAAAAATATCTAAACCTAAAATGCAAAAATGTAAGAACTGCTCACGTGTGTTCGTATCGTTATGCACAACTGTCGTACACAAAACAGCACAGAGCAGTTCTTCATCTTATCCTCCAGACGAGCAACAGAGCTCAAATGCTGTCTATTGGAAAGGAGGGGGTCAGCAAAATAGGAAAACTTATCTGCGTGCTATTAATTACCATCATATCATTCAATTACTACCAACCAGAACTCTGTGAATCTCCTCCAATTTCAACTTTTAATATCTGAAGTGAAGCTGCAAATTTTGGCTGCAATAACAAACAGCATATGCACATACGGAAAAAACTGCTGGATTAACAGAACAGGAACAGTTTCTTCATGTATCACAACGACATTTCAAAAATTCAAATTCAAAAATCAGATCACTTAACGTCATGCTGCATGGTAGGTAATACTCAAAAGCTATAAAGGTTGGCAACCGATAGTTACAATTACAAGCTGTGTTTTAATGGTATCCTCCTGGCCAAACTTGTAAGCCAGTTCCTCCTTAGTTTTCTTCATTGTTTGTTCTGGAAGAGAACCGTTTGTGAAAAGTGGCACTAGAAACAAATGTCCTTCACATTACACGGCCAACAGTGTCAATACACTGAATGCAACTCGAAGCACTGATCCAACGAGAATCAGATTGATTGAGTTAAGGCTTTACATCCTACCCGACACAAAACAGATCATTTCAAAAGCGTTCTTCCCAGCCATTATCTTGGGTAAGTACTGAAAAACTAAACCAAACACAACAAAAGCAAGTATGCATCTGTAACAAAATATACTACAACATAAAATGAACCCAAAAGACTAAAGTCAAGTTTGGTTACCTCCTATGACCTCTGGCCTAGAAATGGAGACGGCCTATTCTGTTTTTGGCATTGCATAAATATTTCACTTACTTACTTACTTAGACACTTACCACTTACTTACAGCCCTGGGACCCACACGGGGCAACCAGAATCAGAACACAAAAGTTAATGTACCATAACAACAATAGCTGAATGATAGAAACAGAACAAAATTTGATAAACATAAAAATAAAACTGTGTTTATGATTTTCTGTGGAGTAGACAGAAAACTTTTAGTATGTCAGAAAGTATGAAATATAACTTGTAACTATTTAGTCTGCTGTTTCACAAAAAAAAACTCTTATTACCTTAAATAGGTAGTCAAGAATATTGCTTCGATGAGGTTCTGGGTAGTTTATGAGCAGCTTGGACGTAGCCTGAATATAAAAAATACATCCAGCCATCTGTCAAGCACATCTTATCCGACCTCAGAATTTTGCAAAACGTATCACTGTGGCACCAATAACGCTCTCATTCTCCTAAACTCATAAGATTTACAGCTGCTGTTATTGTTATTATTATTATTATTACTGATTTAAAAGGCTTGCATATCTTTTTCATCAAACTCTAAGGAGAATTATGCTCCCACTTATTAGGTTTAAACAGTGACAAATATGAGCAACACGGCAGTCTGTCAGCCACAGGCTGGCGCTGCCTGCAGGCTGGCATATCAGTGTCGTTACCGTATTGTTAAGCCAGTGCCATACTATGAATGTGTTGTGCACTTAGTCAAATACAGTTGTTTTTGTCACTTTAAAGATACAGCTATGTTAATAGGGTTAGGGATGAAGGTAAAGTTAGGATAAGAGTTATGGTTGGTTGGGATGCCCATATTGGATTCAGAAGATGGGTAAGGGTTGCCTAGTACTATGCCTCGTCTGCATATCAGTTACAGTTATACATTTCAACTATGGTAAGGGTTGGATGCCAGATGTTTCCTACAGTTCTAAAATTGAGGGACAATGTTGGGGAATGTTGTTATTGTACCTCTAAATACTGTAAATGTGGGCTCGTGACATGAATCCACCAGTGTAACAATGATATTTTCTATCCACTTCACCTCCCAAATAGCACAACTAACATTCACACAGCATAAAAAATAACAAAACTGTTGCCTCCAGTAGTGATTTTTCAGCTCATAATGCACCAAAATGTGTTTGTGGCTCGGGCTCTGCCCTGAACTCCTCTGGGGAGCTTACAGTGCATTTATGGAAAGGGAGGGTAAGAAAGGAGGGGGAGAAGAGGGAAGGAGACGGTAGAGATGGAGAGGGAAGGGTGAAAAGGTGACAATAGAGGCGAGGAAAGAAGAGGGAAGGGGAGGGAAACAACTGGAGTATAAGGAGGAAAGGGCAGGGAAGAGGCATTCCCCCACTTCTTATTACTGGTCCGCCTACACACAGTGTAGGGGGAACAGACTAGTAACGGTCATTGGTGTCTGTCATAGTCTGTCATCTGTACGGTAACGCTGATGACGGGCGGGCCGGCTGGCCGCGTAGACGGTCGGGTGGCTGACACTGCACGGCGGGCCAGTACAGTTACGTCCCATTAGGGAGACACCTTGTTTTACAAGTTAAGTACCAGTACTGGTTGGCTGTACTGCAACCAATGGGAAAAACAGGGTGACCTATACTGTATACACAGCCAACAAAAAACCCTCCGAATAAATCCTAAGACCAATGTCACGCTCGCTATTTTGTCGCACAACTTTGTTGCGCAATGCTATCAAGTGACAAAGGTGCAGTATGCAACTGTGCATGTCGCACATTGCAACTTTGTCGCATAAAAGCACTAACCAAGCTGATTGGTCATGTCTTGCGTGCTGCAACTTTGTCGTGCGATAAAGTTGTACAAAAAAATCGCAAGATAAAATGACAGGTAAGACATCGGTCTAATACTCTGCACGCTAAAATGCTGTGGCCATAGTCAACAACAGCGCAACGCCACACCCACGTTTCATAAAGGCAGCCTTAATTTGCGGTTTAGCATCAATAATGACTGCAAATGCACTGTTATCTGACAAACTGATAAAACAGAACACACACTCCTCCTCCGCTGATTGCTCCAATGCCGTCAAATTGTGTCCATATTCCGCTATAATCATCCACAAAATAGTCGCCGTGCTGTTCGCAGACAGAGAAATGGGCGTGTCCCGCGAAACACAGAACGATGAAAACGACACCCTTCGCGAATATTTCTCCCATTATTACGCCAGATAACGTGACAACATTTGAAATAAATAGAATTTAATTCAACAATTTCTAAAGGTACGATTTGCAAATGTGACGCATTCCGTTGTCTCCAAAAACCTCAACATCCAACATTCCAGAAACAAGTTTCTAAACAACAATGACGTCACACGATGAGGTTAGATATTCTACGCTTGAAATATTAATTTTTCATTGTTTGTAAACAGAAATGGGGTTGGATGTACGATGAACATATTTTATATGTGATTATGCACTTTCCTCATTGCTACTTTCTGGTCACTTCGTTGCAATGGAGATACAAGGATTTGTTGAAGAAATAGATTACAATGAATTGCGTGTATTGGAGGTGTGATTTGTCGTTCCGGTCATTAAAAATAGGAAGTGGTTATTCGCACTTACGAAAGTGCGGATATCATCTGATGTTATTCACACTTACGGGTGTTAATATTCTATGATCATCTAGACGCAACTCTATTGTTTTTTTCTGTAATGCCCCCAAAAGACCTAGCCCCTTTATTATATATCCCCCCAAAAACCCTCTTTTCAACGATAACGTATGAACTTACTATCGAATTCTTGTCAGCAAACGAGTAAAAAGTCAGAAAAGAAAAAAAACGGGCCCACCCACAAACCCCGCTACCGCGCCTCCACAAAAATTTCTTTTATTGTTGCAATACGACCTTTTTATTACTTTCCACGAAATGCACGTAAAATTTTACCATTACTGTGTAGGTTGGGGTTAGTGTTACGGTTAGGGTTAGTTTAGTTTTATTTGTTTGCATTACTGTGTCGTTTAGGGTCAGTGCTATGGTTATGGTGAGTTTAGTTTGATTTGTTATCGGTAACGTCAAGTGTCGCCATCTGCCGAGTATAGCCAAAGTGACTGTAAGTGCGAATAACATCTTGCCTATTCGCACTTACGTAAGTGTGAATAACATCAGCCTTAAAAATAATTTAGTAATTGTATTTCGGTGTTACTAGTTAGGCTAGTGCTATGCCCACGAAAATTCCTGGGATTTATGAATTCATTCAGCAGATGGCGCGACATAACGCAACTAAAGTACTACCACTAACCAATGAAACTAAACTGACCCTAACCGTAACACTAACCCTAACCAACACAGTAACCCTAACCCTAACCCTGCTAAACCTTAATATTTATGTGCATTTTATTGACACCCATTAAAAGGAAAGGGGGCTAGGTCTTTTGTGGGCACGAAACAAAAGAACCATGGAGTTTTGTGGGCATAGGCGACTGACGAAAATTCAGTCCACGAATTTTTGTGGGCATAGACACTTTGTACTAGTTAATGCCGACCTCGGACTGTCAGCTAGGGACCATCTCGCTTATCTAACTTAGTCCTTACTCTGACCCTAGGCCGATGCACCAACTAATTACACCAGTTGTAGTTTGGCTTTATTATAGTCGAAGTGGAATCTGGGTCAAAACGCCCCCCAAACCATAACACTCTTAAACTCAAATGCACCCTGCACTCTTGATACACCATATGGACAAAATGCCGGTTAATGGCTTTTGTAACAGATTCACTGGTGACCGTAATCGGTCACAGTTTAGTAAACTGTGACCCACACGATACAGTGCCTCGTGCTCACTGTGCAGTCCGCAGATGTCGACTGTCAGTGTGATAAACTCAGTTTATCACACTGACAGTCGACATCTGCGGACTGCACAGTGAGCACGAGGCACTGTATCATGTGGGTCTGTCAGCAGCAGAGGAGACTTCTTAAGTAATACTGTGCATTTTGGTTCGGGGCATTTTGACCAGACAGTGTCGAAATCTAACTAGACAACTTGCGGACCGATCACATTGGGGACTGGTCAACTCGTGGATGTTGCCTCTACCAGTAGTTGTTTGCTGCTGTGGGTATTTTTTAACAGAGTGAGCAAATGACTGAAAATGCTTACTAAAAAACCAAAGCGTACAGCTATTGTTAGTGGCAGCATCCACAAGTTGACTAGTCCGTGACTTGACTAGTTTGCAAGTTGGCAATCTGCAAGTTGTTGCTCAGCAAGTTGTCTATACTTTTTTCGAGTTAATTCGCATTTATTATTATCATGTCAAAATATGCATTACTTACATTAGTTCTGAATAATATGTGTTTTGAGTAGTACACAGATTGTGTGGTGTGATGGATAATTTTCTTGTGCAAATGTATTCACGTTGTTTTCAGATAGTGGGAAGAGGTGCCTTCGGGGTGGTCAGTCGAGCCAGATGGCGCAATGGCATTGACGTTGCGGTGAAGTTGATCGAAACAGAATCCGAACGAAAGGCATTTATCACGGAGCTGAAGCAACTATCACGTATAAGTCACCCAAACATCGTTCGACTCTATGGAGCTTGCACAAAACAGACAGTAAATTCTGTTTATTGTTAGTCTAGGTTACGACTGTTAGATAGTCATCTCAGTCTTATTAGTGCATGCATGCTGCAGGCCTAACCCAGGCACAATGTACAATATGTAATTATTTTTCTGTCTCCTATTTCTACATTCTTTAGACTTTGCAGAAATGGATAACGCAGCTTATCATATATAAACTGACATTAAAATAGTACATAAATAACCATCAGAACAATGACAAGAGTCTCCAGTGCCGCTGATAGACCCGCACGACGCAAAGGCTCAGCGTATGCTAAATATTCCCTATCGCATCATGTGGTAATCAAACCAGTTCTTCTACTCAGCCTAGCTGCTGAATACAGATCTCAACAGTGAGTATGATCAACAGTTGTCTGACAACCATCAAATGAACCGCCTTTATACCTTTGACGGAAAAGATTATTTCTGCAGTATGCTGTGAAAATAAGCATATGTTCTATGAACCCGACTGTCGAATGTGTCTTTAACTTGAAATCAAAACGACTATTTGCTCAGAAACCCACAGAGATTGCTCCGCTCGGAATATGAATTGCTGAGAACTTGAGTAGTATTGGTTTTAACCATAAAAACAGCACGCTGCGCACTGTTCCATCTGTTCCTTCATGGCTGTTACATCGCCCTTGTTTTAATTATGACATGTATGCATTTGACAAAAATAGTGTCAGTGCAGAAGTTCTACAGAATCATTTTGCACAAACCAAGAATGGTTTTGGCAAGCATGTAGAAATATACACTGACGTTCGAAAAATGGTGAAGCCGTAGCCTGTGCAGTGATTTGTGGAAATCAGATTAAGAGCATGCATCTACCAGACAAATCTAGCGTGGCTTTTTTGATGGATATAGACTCATCCTAGATAACCTTGTTTACAGTGTTATGCGGTATATTGGATTTGGATATATTCATTGTTAAACTATGTACTTGTTTGTCAGGTATGCCTTGTAATGGAATTTGCAGAAGGTGGATCACTCTACAGTGGTAATGTCATTTATTCACAGTATGATGTTATACACCTTTGATTGTCAGTTGGACAGTTATTATTTTATTTATTTATTTATTTATTGTGAAAATCGTACATAAGTACAAATAAAATAAGAAAACATTAAGAAAGGTGAAAAAAGTTACTTAGTACATAAAAACTTAATAAAAGCATTATTGTCATGTAGTGATGTGAAACGACAATCAGTTTACCGATAATCGCTTTAAAAACCGGTAATCGGTTTCAGAAATCAAAAACCGCTTATTGAATTTTTTTACACAACTGTACGTATTTGTTCATGATTGTTTATTTTGCGATGAATAAAATAAGTCTGTAAAAAATAGTAAAGTCGACGGTAATGATGGTAAGATACCTGCAAACACAAGTTTTAGTGTCGGCTATAGGTATTTTAATGTAATTATGAAAAATACGTAATGTAGCTCATCAAGTAACGCCAACATGGGACTTTGCATAAGCCTGGCCTGTGCGACGTTCATCTGTAGTTTCAAATAATAATGACATTTCGATTATCGGTAAAAAACCGGTTTCAGCAAATCGATAATCGGTTGTGAAAAATTCAGTTTTCACGTCACTCATGGGCCCATCCCTCTAGGAGCCCCATTATGGTAATGGTTTGCACTGTAATGTCTGTCTGTCCCATGCCAGCCCTAACTGCATACAGTCAATAATTCTGCAAACAAAGGCAGTTCAGCTGTGACCAAGTGATAATTTTGATGTGTTTTGTGTCTGTTGGCAAAGCAGCATATGGCACTTAAGTGAAAAGATGCAATTTGCATGTTTTCTGTTTTGCCAGGTAGTGCAGAAACTCTGGTTAGGTGAAGTAGGATACTGAAGCATCTTTTGACTGCCTATTTTCTAAGTAAGATTTCTGCTAAAAATAGTTAAAATCAATCTGTGCTTACACAAGTTGCAGCTACAGATTTTTGGGATCCTTTTCTGTGAACACAATGTAGCATTTTTAGATTTTTTTTCAGTTGTTTTTGAGTCATTTAGAAGTTATCATTTTACTATTGTTTTGCTTGGCTGTAGTTCTGCATGGTAAGCCTCCATTTCCGCCATACACTGCTGCTCATGCCGTCAGCTGGTCACTGCAGTGTGCTCGAGGTGTGGAGTACATGCATGCAATGAAGCCCCCACTGATACATCGTGATCTCAAACCACCAAAGTATGTCTTTTCTGTTTGTCAAAGTGTAACTTTCATTTGCATCAGAACAACTCTACTGATTGGATTCGTGACTGTTGCAAAAAGTGCACTTAAGAGTTGATGATCAGGTGCAAATTTTTAAACTGTTTTGTTTCATATCCTCAGATTTGAAGTCATTATATAAATACTGTATTATTATGATTATTAATGAGTTGGCTGGAGTGACTAGTTACATAAGCAGATGGCATACCTACGGTCACCCATCTCAATACAGAGTAAGTTTGTTAATGTGACAAGTGCCATTTCCACTCTGGACAAGGTGTCTGGCTTGCAAAATATAGTGAAATCTTAATCTCCGATGTCGTACCTAACTAACATAGTGTAACTATGTAGACAGTACACCTTGCTGATCCGATACACATTTGTAAACTGTTAACCTTTGTTTAGTGAGTATCATTGAGTTGATACTGGTGGTATTGGTGAATTGTTTCAGCTTGCTGCTTATCAGCGGTGGGACAGTTCTGAAGATCTGTGATTTTGGAACGGCCTGTGATGCACGCACTCACATGACTAACAACAAGGGAAGTGCTGCCTGGATGGCACCGGAAGTATTTGAAGGTGGACGTGGATATTTCGTTATTTGTTGTTTGATCATTTGAGAAAACGTGAAATTTTCAGGTATCTCTATGTCTAGCATGCAAGGTCATTTGAAAGTCATCACCTTTTTATTTTCTGGCACAACTGGACAAGTCCTACATTATGATATTGGTATCACTCGGATATCCTCTGGAGTTTCAGCTCTTGTTTTGCTTAGCGGAACAAAAATTAAGAGGGAGTCATCGATCCCCATATTTTGGGGAACCTCTTTAAAATCTAATCAGTACTATGGCAAATGCTGTCCCCACATCTCTAGAGAAATTTGTCCTTAACTTTTAAAGAAATACTGTTGACAAAAAGAGACAAAATGCCTCTCATAATCTGCTATGCAGAGCTAGTAAGTAAACGTTCTGTGTTGTTTAATGCAGAGAGTATCACACTGTTGCAAAAAAAGTGTACATATGATAATGAAGGTTTGAATATTGTATGGGTGTCGGTGTTTTGGTTTTAGGGTCAAACTACTCGGAGAAATGTGACGTATTCAGCTGGGGCATTATTCTGTGGGAGGTGATAACACGACATAAACCATTCGATGAGATTGGTGGATCAGCATTCCGTGTCATGTGGGCCGTGCACAGCGGTCTGTATTACAGTTGTTTCTAGTCTGCCAACTGTTAGTTGCTGGGGCAATTCGGCTGATGTAACTAGTAATTTTAGTCATCTATAATTAATTGATTTATTTTATTCAATATTTTACTTCATTTATGTAAACCATTTTAGACAGTTACGGCTAACTAAGGTCGTTAATTTGTATGCAAGCATGCTGTTAACTGTGCAAGTCAAAAAAAACTGGTCTGAAGATGTTAAATCCATAGTTATAGCAATCAGTAAAAGACATGTTTCCTCGGATGTTCACATACAGTTAGAACCACTGGAGCAAGTGAACGACTTTGTGTATTTGGGAGTATCCATTACTGAAGATGATATTTGGCAGAGAATTGGAAAAGCATCAGCAATGTTTGGAAGACTTGAGAAAATATGGAAAGGTAGGATTACTGCACTGGACACAAACAAGAGTTTGGTGCTATTAGTCGTATTGTATAGTGCAGAATGTTGGACTATTAGAAAAGAAGATGAGCAAAGAATTTCAATGGCAGAGATGGGTTGGTTAAGAAGTATACTAGGGGTTGGTATAGAAGAGATAAACACATGAATACAGATATAAGAAATCGGCTGGGACAAAAGTAAACAGTACTGGAAAAGATTCAGCGCAGTAGACTGAGGTGGTTTGGACATGTACAGAGGATGATGATGACCAACTTCCATTCCTGGTATTGCATACTCTGTTACCTGGCAGAAGAAGCAGATGGAGACAACAAAAGAGGTGGATAGAGAACATTAAAGAGGATCTGGTGCAAAGAGGATGCAGCATGTCACAGGCTGCAGAGGAATGACAGGACCTCATGGAAGGTATTTATCCAGCCCCATTGTCGGACCTCTTGAGGAAAGTCGGACGAAGAAGAAGCAGAATGTTGTGCATGTCATTTGACAGTAAACATGCATTTAGAACTACTACTACTACTACTGCTACTACTACTACTACTACTAGGCCAAAATTTGAAAAAGAAACGTGTCATGCAACCGTGACCATGCCCATTTTAATGTTGGTTTGTCATCCAAAAGCTGGGACATAATATAGTCTAGATGAGTGCAAAATTTGACAATTCTAGCTTCAGCTGTTCTAGAGATATCATTGGGGCCCCAACATTAAAAATGGGTCACGTGACCTTGACTATGCCCCTTTTAAAGGTATTTGTTGTCCTTATGCTGGGACTTGATGTAGTCTACTTGTATACAAAATTTAACCACTCTAGCTTCTATCATTCTGGAGATATGATTGATTGCCACCAAAATTTAAATAGTTGACATGACCTGACCACGCCACTTTTAGGATGATTTGTCATCCGTGGGCTATCACTTGCTATGATCAACCTGCCTACAAAATTTAAAGTCTATTTCCGCGCACTATGAAGATATGAAAAGGGATACAAAATGTCAAAAGTGGGCTGGTTTGGGGTAGTTAGGGGTTACCCAAGGTCCCTGAAAATAGCACCATTCGATAGAGTGCATGCAAGTATCAGCCCTCCACAATAACTATGTCCCTATCTTGCACCGTTTCTGAGTTATAGCGGGATATTGGTCGAAAATCGCCGATTTGAACGTACATCACGTCTATTTGGTCCCCTCTCATCCCTTGGAATTTCGCTGAGATTTTTGGCATCTGAAAACTAGAGTCCCTGGGTTATCGTATGGCGTTGTTTGTGTGATCCTAGGTTGTGCCTTCTTAGTAGAACACTGACTTGTGATGGGTGGATGGCCAGGCAGACGGACGAACACACGATGACGGCAAGTACCGCGCTAGCATAGTGTTGCTCCGGTAAAAATCGTGGATTTAGAATGGAAAGAATAGTGAAGAGGTTACATTTTTTTTTAAAGTTCCTGACTGTATTTGGGCCCTTTTATTTACCAGAAATCAAAATCAGATGGCTGAGTAGGTGTATTTAGCTCAACGTGATAGTAACCGGAGAATTTTACTGTTAGCCATAACATACTTGTCAATTGTCTCCAAGAGTTAATGGATGAAATTAATCAACCATCCTGTTCAACAGTTCCCGCTGTTATTGCTATGTTGCAGGCAAGCGGCCGCCGCTGATTAAAGACTGCCCGAAGTGTTTAGAAAACTTGATGACCAGGTTTTCACTTGCGATGTTTGAATTTTGGTGGCGTAATCAAATGCTCATAGATTTTAATAGAATTTTTCACCATGATGTTTGATGGAGTATACGTTGACATTTAGAGAAATTAGTGTTTTAAAAATAGTAGTCATTCTCATTATTTTTTGCATATTTTGTGGCATTCAGCTCACTCTGCAATGTCTTATCTGGTTCCTGTAGTTGTTGTTATTTTTATGCTGGCCACATCTATCAGAAAACAATGTAATGGTCTGGAGTCTCTCCGTCTGTCTGTCCCATCAGTGCTAACTCAACGTGACTCACCAGGGGGCAGTACGTGACACAGCCAGCATACATTTCCATCTGAGTATTACAAGGACGGACATAGTTGTATTGTAAAGTGTCTCTTGTGCAGGTGTTGGTCAGCTAGTCCAGTTGAGAGGCCATCAATGAGTGAAATTGTCCGTTTAATGAGCCGTCTTTCCAAGGTACCATATTTTCACTCCTTAAATCGTGTTTTAATTAAACAATTAATATTTAGGCCTTCGTACTCAGCTCACAAAGTTAGACGTAGTTAGTTGTTACATGTCTGTTTAATTGCAGAAAATCTGACAGTTATGACTACATATATTGCTGTAGTAAATTGGGTACTAGGCACTGTGTAATAGACTTGAGACATTTACTGACCTAGATGTTCTAAGCATTGTTTGATTCACGGTTACGTTTAGAGCAGGTTTTGTTGGTTGGATCTTTGTGTGGTGTAACTTAACTGTCTTACTGTTTTGCTGTGGTTATTATCTCGCTACATTGGGAAGACCAGTTTCTTTAACATGAGCTGTAATATGTTGGGTGGTGTCCTAAGCCCTTATGATGTCAGTCGTTGTCGGACATGTTGTGAATAATGAACACGTAAAGGTCATAGTACAATAAAAGTGGCAAGACTCATGTTACAGATGATTGGACAGCATAGGAACTGGTAAACAGGTCTTCACTTGCAGTGAAAAAACGTTCAGTCCATAACCAACCGCGTGTGAGAGTCACTGCCGACTGGCGTTCTCACGATGCCATTTACTGTATTGCGTACTGAATGTTTTGTTTATTCTCTGTTTAACTAATACAAGCAGTGCTTTAACAATGATGGGTGGGTGGACGTCTGACCAGTAAAAACCCAGCTGCACTAATTCCCTCGGGTTCTCTTCTTAGTTATCTTCTGGAACAGGTGGAGGAGGAGGAACTGGCTGAACCGGCTGACCCATATTCCACTGGTAAAACGGCCAGTAAGTGGAAGTAGTACTAGATGACTAGAACAGTATTTGCACTAGAAAGACAGTTACGTATGTCTTGTCGCTGCCAGTGTACGTTGTCAACAGACCACTTATCTTGTATTCTGCTTGGTCTCGTGCTGTCGCTCTTTGTCTTCCGTCACCTGTACTTGATGCCTACCGTCCTCATTTTTATACGTCGACCTCTTCTTGTCTTCGAGTCGACCTAACTAATAAAGCCGGTCTCAAACGTCCATCTGTACGTACGTACGTCCGTCCACAAAATGTTTTTTAATCTCAATGAAATTTGGCATGTAGGTAGAGGTCGATGAGTGATGCACAACGGTATGCAGTATGACCCGATCCAAGGTCAAGGTCACGAGCCCTTCAGAGTTGGAAATCCGGCCGTTTTCAAAAGCTATCTCCTCTGCCATCTACAATGGGAGCTGGCAACTGACCACTGATTCTTAAACTAGGACACAATATTTAAATTTGATCGGGCTGTAGTTTTGATATTCGGCCTAGTTTTTTTGTCACGTGACTTTGAAGTTAGCACAAACGTCAGTTGCAAAGAGTCGACTGTCAGTCCCTGTATAGGGGGCTAGTTTTTTTACCTTAACATTGCTTTTCCAGATGTTCTTTGGTAGCACTCCTCCTTTCTGGCAGTGCTGTATCCATATGGGAGTAAAATTGTGCATTCGGATAGGTAATGCTAAAGGTCGTCCATGCCCCTTATGAGTGTGGGCCGAGTGCTCATCTCCCTTTTGTGGGCCTTTGAGCCCGTAGATTCATTAGCTTGTGATCCATGGTCAGTGTGACGCCAGACCTACGGTTACCTTCCCAGCCGTATAGCGTCACCGGCGTTTGACCGGTATCAATTTATACTGCTTGGTAACAGAGGCATATGAGTGTGGACAACTTGCCTACCTGACAGTGCAGTGGCCGGGATTCGAACTCATGGCCATCGTGTCGCAAGTCCAGTGCCCTTACCACTAGACTGCCGAGCAACCCTCATTCGGAGAGGAGTGTTATATTTCTTTTAGTAATAAATTTGTGTTGTTAACTATTGACTAATTATTATGTTAACTGACTATTATGTTTGTGAATATTTATAACAGTGGCATAACTAAGGGGCAGAGAGGGAGGGGGCAGTTGCTTCCGGGCTCAGCAGGCAAGGGGTGAACACAGCCTTACCAAAAATATTGTATGACTAATGACTGCAAGCATACTCTTTAAGGAAAATCATAGCATTTCAGGATTGGCAGCTTGGAACAACTGGGATGGTATATATTACCGAAAATCGAACTGTTGGCGTCAGACCCACTTGACAACTTTAGGGGGTGTACTTTATTACTTCTGTCTCCGGGCACTGAAAACCCCAGTTACACCATTTATTTGTAACATGTTTAATTTAATATGTAGATGATTTAATTAATTTTGTGCCGTATGAGGTAACGAATCCCCAGGAAACTGTGGATCTGTCAGATCAAAATCCTGCTGACAATAAACTTGGAGTTGTCTATTGTTTTGATATTACTACTGTACTATAGTACGGTGTAATGTGTTGACAGTTGCTTCCTGGAGGAAGCGAGCCTCTGATCTACAGCAGTGACGAAAGTTGTGGTAAGCATTCAGTTTTGAGCCAGCATTGTTTTGACTCTGTGTTACCCTTATCATGATTTTAGTTTACTCTTCACGATGAAGGAAAGCTACATATGCTGCGAACATGTGAATTTATTTATGTTTGATGCAGTTGATTCAGCATTTATTATTCAGTTTGATGATCCGAAATTGTAGCAGTTGCGTGCCTTTCAAGCCAAATATATCCAACCAGTAGTTAGTTGTGAACTGCTGTCATGGCGCTGCTCCCATCCCACACTCTCTTCACTGGCTCAGAATCACTGAATGCATCAAATACAAGCTCCTCTCACTTACCTACAAAGTTCCCACAACTATGCAACCTCCATACCTTCATAACCTCATCTCTGTTTAACATCCTCGCAGTACTCACTCTTCATCCGTCGTCACTTTTGCTTAGCTATCAACATCATCTATAAAAACAACTGATCGCTCCTTTCGTTATGCTTCACCTTGTCTCTGGAACCAGCTCCCTTTATCTCTTCATCATTCTCATTCTGGTACCAGTTCCTCTATTTCCAATTCACTTATTTCTTCACCTATCACTTCTTCTTTTGATTCACTGCACTGCTAATCCGTAACTCCCTCTCTCTTTCACAAGTCCTCCCCCATATAGTTTCTCTTCTTCCTCCCCCAAACTGCCTTCACTGATTATTGCCCGGATCCTTTCTTTTGAGCTGCTCGGTTTTCGTTTTTATTTTACCATATTTTTTCGTTTCTGTACGAGTACAGTGCGTTAGATTAAGCTGGCCATCTCATCAGCTTTTGAGTGCACGTAAATATATATCATATTGTGCGAAATATGGCATCACATTTTAATTGGTACTGCAACTGTATTTTGTAATATGACATCAGTGGTCGGGCAACAGGAAGGGTTTAAAATTGGTCCTCTATTAATTTCGAAAAGGCTGCCATTTAGAAAACTTTCTGAACGCTGCCTAATCTGCAGCAGATTTAGAAGAGTAGGTTTGATTGATTGAGTTAAAGTTTTATGTCCCACCCGACACAAAATGGGCCATTTTGAAGTCAGTCTGATGAACAGGAAGGCCAGACTGATAGGGTTTGGACGCTTGGAATATAATGATGACGCTGATTGAAATCAAAATTAATGTTGTACAGTGATGGAGATAGACAGAGTTATTGACAGACGTGATGTCTGAGGAAGAGATTGTGGATTAGTGTTAAAGATCATGTGAGAAGTTTCAGTCTGTATTGAAAGGACAGATTCAGGAGCAGTGGAGAAAGCAAATCCACTGGTCAGGGGCAACCAGTTAACCTGGACAATAGTCACTAAACTGATGTGTGTGGTGTGTGTGTGTGTTTGTGCGTGCGCACGTGCATGTGTGAAAGATAGAATGTGAAGTATATAATCGTTTATTGGACTGAAAACGTGTACGGACAGTGGCATATTTAGGTGGAAGCCATGGTATTTCCCTTTGAAAGTCAAAAAAAGTTTTTATTCTTATTATTTCTCTGATTTTGTGCACGGAGTCAGCCTCTTTTACTATGATAATCAACAGAAAGTACCGTAAAAAGTACTTCTAACAAAGTCAATGAATAATGAAATTCTGAGTGTAATGTCGAAGTAATTTCTTGCTTGCTATGCATGCTTGATTAGGGTCTCGATGCCTTCTGGCATCCCCCTCTAGATCTGTTGAATCCTGCATGTGCCACTGTGCATGTGTAGACAATGTGGGTTCAGAGCTGGCAGCAGGTCAGACTCATTCTGCAGCGCCAGTCTTTGACTCCCGTGATACAGTGCGTGGAACGATGCAACGCCGGCTTCACGACATAGATTTGACGGCCGGTGAACCCGTCCCACTGTTGCTGCCTACCACGCCATCAAAGCCAGTCGTCATTGAGGTGATGCCAGCACACTGAAACTACCTCGACCATGACTTCTGTTCAGATCTGTAAACTGTGCTTAGTGTTATGATGTTTAGACAATGTATAAGTCTATGTATCTCTACATTTTAAGGGCTTCTGCTAGCGCCTGGTGAGCCTTGATGTACTGCTCGGTGCAGTTTGATTAAGTTGTAAAAGTGTCGATTTCTGTACTTTCTCAGAAAGGAGAAAAGTTCTGGTAATCTTTCTGGAGGATAAGAGGGAAGATTATCAGAACTGTTTTGTACTGATTGTACGACAGTCAGATTCAGCTTCCCCTGTCCGTTGTGTGCATTTATAAATTATATTTACTTACTTACTTACTTACAATTCTGCACAATGATATGCACACACACACACAGTTCTATATAACCTTCATGAAGAGTGTATCCAGTCATTATTTGACTGAGTTGACGTGGCTGCTGCATTGTCGACCACACTCGCCTGGTCCACCCTTCCCGCTGCCGAGAGTACAAAGACGCCGAAAACGCACAACCATAATCTCACTTTCTCACGTGCACGCTTTGCCCACCGACGTTGCGCTGACGATCGCCTCTGCATTCTGTGCACAGTCCCTGGTCGTAGGTACAAACTGAAATGCCCCATGGCAATCTTGGGGGTGGACTTGGCTGACCAATTATGTCGTTTCGTAAGCAATAATCGATTCAACCGATCGAATATTGGTTGACCGATATTCAGTTTACAACGTCTGTGTGTACAGGATGACAGAGAAGATATTTCGACTCCACCGTCAAGTCGCCAAGTGAGTCGTGAAAGTCAGATTGGCACAGGTGTGTCTGTATCTGAAGCATCTGCAGCAGCTGGCTCACCTGCTAACGGTGTTGAAGCTGGACCTCGGCCAGTACCTCCCGGTCTGCATTTCATTTGCTGTTGGTTTGATTTTTGTGCAGAAAAGTTTGGAAGTTAGTCGGATTAGCATTGTTCGTCTAGGACACAGCACCATAATGTATACACTGTGTGAAAGATGTCTGAATGTGGCAGCAAGACCTCTCCAAAGAAAGTAGAACATGGGTTGAAGGTGGCTAGAACTGAAGGAGCGTGATCAGATGGATCCGTGGGTTTGCTCTGAAATAAAGGAAGAGAACTGTGAGCTTGGTGAACAGTTGGATTTGGAACCAGTGAGTTTGATAATTATGAAGAAGACTAGGACCACAACTGTCATCTGTGTTTTTAGGCCACGTCACATGCACATAGTGCATTGCACATAGTGCATAGATGTGGCCTATTGCTACAGATGTTGCACGTTGCATTTTCTGTCTGTCTGTTTCTCTGACTGTCAATCCCCATCTCTCCGTGTTCATTACATGGCTATGTCATTCCAAAACAGTTGGACCGACTGATATGCTGTTTGGGAGGCTCACTCTTGTGGGTCCAAGGAACCAAGTACCAGATGGAATGAAAATCAGATGAGTCCATTCACAGCCTTGATGAGTGACAAGTCGGCAGTGTGGCCTTTGCCACATTACTTTGGACACTTGTTGCAGTGACATGACTGTGTTCAACCAGTGCATTTCTGGCTGGTCCAGTAACAGAAAGGACAAGTGTGTCGTTGCTCAATAATTTCCGCATTTTTGAACCCAGTGCAAATGTCGCAGACACTGAATTCCCAACATTATTCATCAAACTTGACGGTCGTTAATGCAGAAACACCTTATACAACTTATTACTATCAGCTACACTGTTATGTTTAAACTAAAAAGAGTTTTGATATGATTGTGTCAATTGTTGTTATCAGTTGCTCTGAAGTGTCTGTGTGGTGGTTATTTGGGTTGCACTTCTGCAGTAATAATGTAGTCACAGGTAGATGATTTGCAAATAATACTGAACAATAGTTGCAGGCTCATTTATTTGAAACACACACTAACATAATCATAATCATACACATATTTATATAGCGCCATTATGCGGAGGCTTCAGAGGTGCTGAATGCAATGTAATGTACTTCATATGGTCAAACACGACATCAATACTATTCCTTTACTGACATTAAAAACATTATCAATCATACACATAGCCAAAATATACTGAATTTTATGTAAAAAAAAGTCAACTTATATAATCAGTTATAATTTCTATAAAAAAATCTTACACAAATTATAGTTTTTCAATTAAATAATTTACTTAATTACAACTTACTCATTCAGTCTAAACCTACCATGATTGTTATATTTTTCTTTTTTTCAGTTATCTAACTCCAAGAATTAATCCCTATTACATCTTAATATTTATATTATAGTTCTACCTTAAAAGTGCAATGTGACCTAAATTGTCTTGAAAGCACTGTTAAACCCCAACCAACCAATCATTGGTTCCAGCGTCATAATCATGCATGTTATCAACAAGTTTACGGCATTCACAGCTCTCTACTGTTTACAGCATGATATTTGGCCTGGAGTGCTGTTGGTTGATACTAATACTGGTTGGCTTTTTAACACCTGTGTGAACAATAATTCTGTTACTTATAACATAATTGACTTTCATTTAATAACGTGTTTATGTAGGCTGTTTGAGTGATGCAGTGTTTCATTTTTACAGAGCGACACTGTGCTAGAGTGGTATATGCTGTAGTCGTGTGTCCATCCGTTTGTCCGTCCGTCCGTCACACGCCGTTATTGTACCAAAACGGCTAAACGTAAGATCACGCAAACAGTGCCATACGATAGCCCAGGGACTCTAGTTTTCTGATGCAAAAATTCTCTCTCAGCGAAATTCCGATGGAGTCGCCCCCAACTAGCATAGCGTCGCGAGTTAAAAACGATGCAACGGTACTGATAACCGGTTTAGAGTCTGGAGCTCAAAGGTCAAGGTCACAGCAGGCTTTCAAGGTGTTGAAGGCATTCTTGTCGACGTTGGGCCGTCGAAGTTTATCTTCTAGTTTAATTGAATAATAAATCTTGTCATATCCAGCAATCTGACCAGAGCAAAGAGTGCAGTTTGTCTGTTTGTTGAGGTCGAGAGAAATGTCTCATCCTTGTCTGTTACTAATCGACTGATGGCAACTAATCATGCATGCTGCTTCTGCATTGGTATGTTTTCAGTTCGGCGGCACCGTCGCACTGGTTCACAAGGCACGATGCCGGCCGGTTTGCCATTTGCACCTGGTGAGTGTGTTCTCAGGTGTGACGGTCACAGTTGCATCCCCAGATGTTTGCTGTGTCCGAAATTCACAGTGCTGTTACTCAGAAAATGGCAGTTAGAAAGTGGGAATTGTTGCAGAGTTTGGTGGTGCATGGTTTGGTATGAATCTTATTTTGGGTTGGGCAACAGTTGAGCAAGCACGATTTGATTTGCGTGTGACATCCTGGTCAAAAGCAGAAGGGCGTATATGCATCAGAAAACAATGCTGCCATAGTGGTGGGCACTTTGAGGCTCATAGAGGGCAGGTGAGCACACACAGAACTGATGATGATGCTGGTGGTCTATGCACACCTGCATCAGTCGCAGCAGGCCACTGCAGCTGAACCTAGCCAGACCATCATTCCTTCTCTAGCTGTGAGCCATGGCAGCCACAAGGTGCAAGGTGCAGAATGTGTCTACCGGCTTATGAATATTCATGTCATACCATACGGCATGTTGTTGCTGAACATTCTTGTGGGGAAGTAAGCGTAGTGTACCAAGTTAATTATAAGGTTTTCCATGTGGGAAGGTTCCTAGCAGGAAAGGGAAGACCAAGTTCATGTTTCATTACGATTGGATGTGGAAGTAACGGTCAAAAAAACTCCGTAAACCGGCAATTGTTTACATTTGATTCTTGCACGCTGAATCATATCTGCGAACGGTAACGTAACGTAACGGTCAAAAAACTGGGCGATTGCTTTCGCGGGGAGTTTTACTCTTCTCAGAGTATTTTTCATCTAGTTACAAGTTTGTGCACGTGTTGGTAAATTGTCTTGTTCTCATGTCGTGTAGGTCACCGTCGCACTGGTTCTCATGGCAATGCTGTCGTCACAACAACATCTACAGCCGTATCCAATATTGTCGGGTCAAGTGTAGTATTACCTACCGTTACAACTGCATGCGGAAGCTTGGAAGATGTGAGACTTATGTCGCCAAGACACAACGTTGCCAGCACAGTTCGCAGTCAGTCATGGGCATGTGGCATGCAACCACAAGGTGTGGTACTGCAACCGATAGTTTCATTGCAGCGGTTTAATCATAGTGAAACTTGGTATTGATAAGATGTTTAAATTCTGCATGACAGTTAAAAATTGCAAACGTGACAAAAATGATGATTCTAAAAATTATGGTCATTTATACACGCAGTATATAACTTACGACTTTGGAATTTACTTGTGGCTTTAAGCAGAAATATTTAGTTTAGTTGTTCAGTATTTTACATACATGTGAAAACGGGTCTATTGCAGTTTTGCTCCTGTCATAGTTTTTGCTGCACTTTTTGCTGTGTGTTTAAATGTGACAAAGATAGCTGGGAACTTTCTTGGTTGTTGCAAGTTTCATTGTCAGTACAGGTGCAGTTGATTGCCAAGATAAACTCGTCTCCGAAAGTACCTGTGTGCATCATGAGAGATGTTAAACTTTTGCTCAGTCACGATGTGATACGATACGGTAGATTAATGTGCGCTCAATAGCTGACGAGATGGCCGGCGCATGGGACAGAAACAAAAAATAAATAAAAATAAAACAAAAACAGAGTAGCTCACAAGAAACGGTCCAGGCAGTACTCGTGATGGCAGTCCGGGAGGAAGAAGTGAAACTACGGGGGTAGGAATTGTGAAACAGGTAGGTTTTTAGCCGAGAGTGAAAGGGAGAGGGAGTTATGGTCACTCACTTTTGCTGTTGCAAAAATCTCTCCATTACTCTGTTGATCTATGTCAAAATGGTTCAAAATATCTGAGTGTTTTTCATCGTCTATTAGTCCAACATTCTAGTATTTTTTCGTTTTTTTTTCATTTTATATTAGCCCCACCAGTCTGATATTTTAACTGAAACGTCATGGCGAAATTCCAACAGGGCCAACCTCATTGAAGGCATGAAATAGCAGTACATGTAGAAGTACTTGTAATTGGGTGAATTTTCAGATACAGATGGCTGTGCAGTTGCTGTGTTTTTTATCTCGACATGTATGAGTAGAAAGGTTACGTGGGTCACAGGTAAACAATGTACAGGTAAAACTGGGATCTGATCTCAAATAAATGCTGTAGGTGTCTGATTACCTTGTTTTGCAGCATGCTCAAGTTATTTGACGTGTCTTAAAGTAGATTATGTAACATTTTCATACTGATATAACAGATAAATTGTCAAATTAGATAGAATGTAGTACGCATATTTTGTTGATTCCAGTTTCCGGTGGTGATAGCTGTGAAGAACTTATCAATAAACAGAATTTGCTTGATCCACAGCTTATGGTAATGTCTGTTGTTGACATGTTGCTTAGTAATTCATCAGTCTATGTCAGTCTTTTTGAAACTTTTTTTCTGTGGTTTTCTGTTTGTTTGTTTGTTTGTTTGTTTGTTTGTTTGTTTGTTTGTTCCTTCACTGCTATGACATCTACCTATTGCTTCAATGCAGCCTAATGAGAAGAAGAAGAAACATTTGTAGAGTCCTGTGCTAGACTTGAACATGTTACATGTTTACTGGCTTACCTTTTACCAGTGATGAATACAACATGCCAGTTTTCTTTGTATGCTAGTTTTGCTGTCGTTTATAAATTACTACATACATGCATGCATATATACATACATACCAGATAAAAGGTGCCACTATATTTTTGCTGCTAACTTCGTCAAATGCGGACCAATTTTCAAAATTCTTTCACCAACAAATTAGCCAATGAATTTGTAGTAAAACGATAATAAAACATCACACCACCCCTCAAATGCATCACTACACTACCCTGTGAAATGTTTGTGCTCAAAAATGGCCATGCTCCACAGCTGAGTGGAGCGCACTGCCATGCAAAAGTCAGCCATTTGAAACAGTTGCTGAAAAATATTCATCCAGTGATGTTAGCACAGTTTTGTTATCGGATAAAAAGATATTTACAGCGGTCACATTGAAAAGTCCAAAGAATCACCAGCTGTATGCAACTGGAGCAATCAAGAAGAAAGACGTCATGACAAAACTCTTGCACACGTGATCAACTTTCAGACAGTTACTGATGGCATCAGTCGGCGAGAAAACACGAGTTTGATACTTGTCGATCACGGAGTCAAGGTTATTGAGGGCTATTATCGTAACGTGATGATGTTGTAACAGTTACAGCCCACCATGCGTTAGATCTCAATCGAGTTATTCATCTTTCAGTAGTACAGTGCCCTGCGCACATGGCACTTGAGGCAGTCAACTTTCTTAGCGATATCAACTGATTTCAAAAGTTCTTTCAAGGCAGACTCAGCAGTAAATTAGTAAAAGATCCCACCATTCCTAAATCACATTGTTACACTAGCTTATGATTTATTCTTAATCACTGTACACATTTCAGGTTGTTACTGTTTTCCTGTCATTAATGTTTCACAAGTTAGTGTAGCGACACATTTGAAGGGCGGTGGGATATTTCATTATCGCTTTGCTGCAAATTTACTGCTAAGTTTGTCGGTGAAAGAATTTTGAAAATCGGTCAGTGTTTGACAAAGTTAGAGGCAAAATTATAGTGGCACCTTTTTTCTGGACGGAGTATTTCTCTTTAATCACTTAGTAGTTTACTGATGCTGTATTTATCTAGCCACTGCCGCCATGCAGGACATGCCCGGAGTCTATGGACGTTTACAACAGACACTGCATGGTACGGCACTTGTTGTCTGTGGTGACACATGCACGCATTAGCCGTACAGCTTATTAAGGAGGACCAACATACTGGTTATACAGCGTGTCTGGTTAATTCACGGCAGGCTGTCGTATGTATGGTTGACTGGTTATCTTTGGTGCTGTGGTTGGGTGTTAGGAAGGGTATTTGGCCTCAAAAATATTTGCTGCAGATATCCCTAAAGGTTGTCAACCTTGTAACTCGAAAAAAGAAGGCTAGTGACACCACAACTGAAGATACTATTGGTGGTAGTGGTTGTAGTAGTAGTAGCAGTAGTAGTAGAGTAGTAGTCATAGTAAGCTATATGTTGTGCTTGCGTTAATTTCGTTTTAAATAAACTTTTGAGCAAAGAGAACTCAGGATCTACTGGACCGATTTTCACCAAATTTTCACCACATGGTAGGTATTTGATCTTAGATTGCCGATTTGGCCCCCTTTTTCCAATGGCTCAAGGGGCATTGCCATGGTAACCAATTTTATGGTCAAAATTTGCAAAATCAGACTATTCACCTTTATTCGTAGCCCTGGCATTCTGAAACAGATTGCAGTATCGCCATTCGGATTTTAAAAAGTTCATCTGCAATGATCTGGCTACACTCTATGTAAATTTGATGAACGTCAGTCCAGTAACTCCGGAGTCGGAGTTTAAGAG
>Ga0209780_1000067_pt1 | contig 44408 bp, 44 predicted proteins | sample WorMetexBAHAMAS2_FD_187384 | JGI IMG/M metagenome (GOLD analysis project Ga0209780, IMG submission 187384) | Marine gutless worms symbiont microbial communities from Max Planck institute for Marine Microbiology, Germany - Inanidrilus exumae... | ecosystem: Host-associated > Annelida > Digestive...
AGGGCCAATTGCTTTCGGTCTTGGCCGTATCGGAATGCCATATCGTTCTCCTTGATTTTACAACCTATATATCACCTATCGATACGGTTATTCAGTAGTAATTGGTACATAATTATGACACAGTCTGCTCCGCAGGAATGAAATAAAAAAGGTCATTTTCGTTGGGTGGAATGAATTACGACACAGCCTCCTTTGCCGGCATGACGGAAGAAACACCCCGACCCCTGATTTCAACTATATTCCGACAACCGCTTTAGTCGAGCTTTCTAAAGCCCTGGTACGTTGACTGGAATGCACCCTTACCACCATTTAAAAACGTGTCGAAGCTCCAGTCCTCATTGGATAATCGATCGGCTTGGGCGGCATTCAATACATACGTTTGTGCGGCCAAACGCTTTCCCCCATTGTCGATAACGACCACACCGGTTCGGACGTAAAGCGGGCCCTCGAACTTGTCCAAACGACAAAATGCATCGGGTGCAATGTCAAAATAGAGGACACCCTCGACGGTTGCGCCCACATGTTCGATGATGGCTGGGTAAACTTCTCCCTTCAGGGATTTACGGATATAGTCGGGTAATGTGGCGTCACTGCTGTCATGTGGGGAGCCGGAAACCTGTGTCATGATTTCCGGATGCATCAGAGTGCCGTAGGCAAATAAGTTCGACATGGCTATCGGACCAGTTCAAGGTGGACGCGAGATCGGCTCCAGGAATTGAGTCGAAAGCCTCTCCCTCCCAATTTTATTTCCGACTTTGAGCGGCTCGGGTCGATTCGATGGCGATAGGCAACATCCGGATCCATCTCCAGCAGGGTGACTTCCACAAGCAGCCGGTCATTTTGCAGCCCCCGATACACCAGTTTCAGTTTTGGGAGCATGATGTCTTGGTCTTTATGGAGAACAATTCGGTCCCCGATACCGACAGCGGCATCAGCGGGCTCTCCCACCCTGGTTCGGCGCCAATCATACGCCGGGTCTTTGGGGCCGAGCATAAAGTAAAAGAGACCGGTGATACTGATCAGCAGCCCAGCCATTAGAAAGATACGGGCCGGCCAACCCATTTTTCGTCCGTCATTCTGCCACATAGGGGAAAAATTATAGCCACCCCAAATTTGTGTCAAGTTGTCGGGTTCCGGACAGGAGAGATCACCCCGGAGGGCATCATTTATGGATCCTCAGAGACCGTCCTTTCCGAAGCGGTCTGCAAAGGGATTGTGAAATGGTTTTTTGACGGGAGAGGCCTTTCTTCTCGGTCTGGATTTTGAGCGGGATTTTTTCCTGGTGCTGGTACCATGGTTTGGATCCCGTTTCATGGATAGAGCGATCCGTTTGCGCTCCAGGTCGATCTCCAGGACCGTGACGGTGACCTGCTGACGCGGTCGTACGACATCCGCCGGATCCTTGACGAACCGGTCGGCCAGCTGACTGATGTGGACCAGTCCGTCCTGGTGTACCCCGACATCGACGAATGCACCAAACGCCGTCACGTTGGTGACCACACCGGGAAGTTTCATCCCCGGTTCCAGATCCTGTATCCGCTCAATGCCGGAGGCAAACTCCATGGATTCGAAGGCACCCCGCGGATCCCTGCCGGGTTTGGCCAGTTCACTGAGAATGTCCTTAAGCGTCGGCAGCCCGACGCTCGGATTGACATAGCGTTGGAGATAGAGTTTCGATCGAAGGGTCTCGTTGCGCATGAGTTCCGAGACCGGGCAGTCGAGGTCTCTTGTCATGGCGGTCACCACCGAATAGCTTTCCGGATGCACGGCGCTGGCATCCAATGGGTTGTCCCCATCCATCACCCGCAAAAAGCCCGCCGACTGTTCGAAGGCTTTGGGACCCAGGCGGGGGACTTTTTTGAACTCCTGACGATTTTGAAACGGCACATTGGCATCCCGATAGGCCACGATCTGTCATGCAAGGGCCGGTCCGAGGCCGGATACGTAGGCAAGTAGTTGCGTGCTGGCCCGGTTGATATCGACACCCACCGCATTCACGCAGCTGATGACCACATCGTCCAGCGCTTTTTTCAGATCGGCCTGGTCGACGTCGTGCTGATATTGGCCGATACCGATGGATTTGGGATCGATCTTGACCAGTTCGGAGAGGGGGTCCATGAGCCGGCGGCCGATGGAAACGGTGCCACGGATGGTCAGATCAAGATCCGGAAATTCGTCTCTGGCGACCTTGGAAGCGGAATAGACCGAGGCACCGCTTTCGTCCACGCGGATGACCGGAATGTTATCGGTGTCGGCCGCGGTCTTTAAAAAGGCCTCGGTTTCTCTGCCGCCGGTTCCGTTGCCGACGGCAATCGTTTCAACCCGGTGCTTCTTCAACAGGGCGGTCACCGTGCGGGTGCTGTGCTCGGCTGCCCGCTGGGGGTATATGGTGTCATACTGGAGCAGTTTGCCCTGACGATCCAGGCAGGCCACCTTGCAGCCGGTGCGCAGGCCCGGATCCACCGCCAGAATCCGTTTGGGTCCCAGCGGCGCCTCCAGGAGCAGCTCTCTCAAGTTGGTGGCGAATACGTTTATGGCTGCGGCATCTGCCCGTTCTTTGATGGACAGCCGAATCTCCGTTTCCATGGAGCGGGATAACAGCCGTCGGTAGCTGTCCTGCAACGCTAACGCCACCTGCCGTGAATCCGGACCGTCTCCCCGAATCAACAGCGGCGTTAACAGATCCAGGGCTTCGGCTTCCGGTGGTTGAATCGTCATGTTCAGCACATCTTCCCGCTCCCCCCGCCGGATGGCCAGCACGCGGTGGGACGGGGCCGTGGCAGCCGGTTCCTCCCAGTCAAAATAATCCCGGTACTTTTGGCCGTCCTGTTCTTTCCCCCGCGCGACCCGGCTTTTCAGGGTGGCCCGTTTGAGAAAAAAATCGCGCAGCGTGTTGCGCGTTTCGGCATCCTCATTGATCCATTCGGCGATAATGTCCCTGGCTCCGTCCAGCGCATCGTCCACGGATTCCACACCCGCTTCGGGATCCAGGTAATCACCGGCAGCCTCTTCCGGGTTTACGCCGCCCTGATCAAAAATTGTCCGGGCCAGCGGCTCCAGGCCTTTTTCACGTGCTTTCGTAGCCCGTGTGCGCCGCTTGGGTCGGTAGGGGAGGTAAATGTCTTCCAGTTGAGCCAGGGTTGGCGCGTTGATGACGCTGATCCGAAGATCGTCGGTGAGATGCCCGTTTTCCTCCAGGGACATCAGGATGGTCTGGCGCCGCTGATCCAGCTCCCGGAGCTGGCCCAACCGGTCCCGAATGGCGGCAATGGCCAGCTCATCCAGGCTGCCGGTGGCCTCTTTCCGATAACGTGCGATGAACGGGATGGTCGCACCCTCTTCGAGAAGGGCGGCAGTGGAATCCACCTGGCCGACCGACAGATTGAGTTCGGTGGCAACTGTATGCGCAAAGGCGGATGTTGTGTTTGTCTCGTTCATGGTAATTTTTCCGTTCTGTGGGTGGTCATAAATCCTGCCACGGTAAGTCGAATCTGTCCATTGGTTTGAGGTTTCAGTAACCATTTATTCCTGACACCTGAAACCCGAAACCTGCCTGTGGGGTCAGAGCCCGGAGGGCGAAGCCCCAATACCTGACACCTGATATCTGAATTCCCGTGCGGGAGGTATTCTGGGTTGTGTCATGGTGTTGGTGAAATGGCTGGTTTACCGGATGACGCAGGACCGTACGTAAGGCGTGACGATGTCTTTGAGCCGGGCCATCTCACCTTCACTGAAGCGGCTGTCCCGGTTTCGGAAGAATTCCGGGTGCAGCAAATGGCCGTCCTCGAAATGCTGCAGCGCGTAAAGCGTCGCGCCGCGAATGGTCCGGGCGATCTGTTCAATGATGACATCGTTGATGAAAGGTTTGACACATGTGGTTCTAAACTCATAGGCCGGGGCCCGCTCCATGATCATGCGGATGCTGGAGAGAATGGCCCCGGGATCGCATGTCTTGCGGATCCATGGCTCGTACTGGAGGGGATCGGTCTTGATGTCCATGGCAATGTAGTCCACCAGACCTTTCTCAAGCAGTTCACCGATTGCTTCGGGGCGGCTGCCGTTGGTGTCCAGCTTGACGGGATAGCCCATGGACTTGATGCGGCCACAAAGGTCGGTCAGGTCATGGTGAAGCGTCGGTTCACCGCCGGAGATCACAACACCGTCCAGAAACCCCTTTCGGGTCTCCAGAAAATCGAAAACCCCATCCTCCTGCAGCAGCGCCGGACAATCCTGGCACCCCCTGGCCAACTCCGGATTGTGGCAGAACGGACAGTCGAAATTACAGCCGGAGAGAAACAGGACACAGCTGAGTTTCCCAGGGTAGTCGATCAGAGAGTTTTTTTGGAGTCCGCCAAGAAGCATGGAGTCGCCTGTGTCAGAAACCCGGTTAGCAGTTGCCTTCCGCCCGTTGTTGGTTCGGGGCGCATTCGACGCCGGCTTCCAGGGGGACGGATGATGGCGTCATGGTCTGGTCCTTCACACGGTAGGACTTTCGGTCTTCGAACTCGGCCGATTTGCCTTCGTTCCACTGTTTGATGGGTCTGAGGTACCCAACCACTCTGGAATATACTTCGGTCTCAGCCTGACATTGGTTACACTGGTGCTGCTTTCCGTTCAGATAGCCGTGGGACGGACAGATACTGAAGGTGGGGGTCAATGTGAAGTAGGGCAAACGGTAGTTGTTGGCGATTTTCCGAACAAGGGCCTTTACCGCCTCGATGTCGGTGATCAGCTCCCCCAGAAAAATATGGAGGACCGTTCCCCCGGTGTATTTGGTCTGGAGCTCGTCCTGCAGGGACAGCGTATCGAACAGATCGTCGGTGTAGTTGACCGGTAGTTGTGTGGAATTGGTGTAATAGGGAGCGGCCCCCCGTTGATAGTCTTGTTCATTGGCGCAGAGGATGTCCGGATGCCGCTTCTTATCCATCATGGAGAGCCGAAAAGAGGTTCCTTCTCCCGGCGTGGCCTCCAGGTTAAAGATATCTCCGGTTTCTTCTTGAATCTCCGTAATTACCTCCCGGATGTAGTCCATGATCTTCAGGGCGAATGCTTGCCCCTGGTCGGACGTAATGTCTTTTCCAAGAAAGTTCGTACAGGCTTCGTTCATTCCGATGATGCCGATGGTTGAGAAGTGATTTTTCCAGTACAGATCGGAATTTTGCTTGATTTCCCGAAGGTAGTATTTCGAATAGGGATAGAGATTCAGATCGGTAAACCGTTCGAGGATTTTTCGTTTGATGACCAGAGATTCTTTGGCCATCAGAACCAACTGGCTGAGACGGTCGAAGAAGTCGGCCTCATTCCGGGCCAGGTAGCCGATGCGGGGCAGGTTGATCGTGACCACCCCGATGGATCCGGTCAGCGGATTCGCACCGAATAGGCCTCCGCCCCGTTTGAGGAGCTCTCGGTTGTCGAGGCGCAGGCGACAACACATGGATCTGGCATCTTCCGGGCTCATATCCGAGTTGACGAAATTTGAAAAATACGGAATGCCGTACTTCCCCGTCATCTGCCAGAGCATTTCTAGATTGGGATTGTCCCAGTCGAAATCCTCCGTGATGTTGTAGGTGGGGATCGGAAATGTGAACACGCGGCCTTTTGCGTCGCCTTCCATCATGACTTCGGCAAAGGCGCGATTGATCATGTCCATTTCATTCTGGAACTCGCCGTAGGTTCTGTCCTGAAGTGCCCCCCCGATGATGACCGGGTGATCCTTCAGAATGGACGGAACATACAGGTCCATGGTGATGTTGGTAAACGGGGTCTGAAATCCCACCCGGGTGGGGATGTTAATATTGAAGATGAATTCCTGAAGGGCCTGCTTGACTTCGTTGTAGTCGAGATGGTCATACCCGATGAAGGGCGCCAGGAGGGTGTCGAAATTGGATATTGCCTGGGCGCCGGCGGCTTCACCCTGGAGCGTGTAGAAGAAATTGACGATCTGTCCGAGAGCAGACCTTAGATGCCTCGGGGGCCCGCTTTCCACCTTACCCTCAACACCTCTGAAACCCTGCATCAAAAGGTCCTTGAGATCCCAGCCGACGCAATAGACCGACAAGAGACTCAGGTCGTGGATATGAAGGTCGCCGTCCTTATGGGCGCGACGAAGCTCCGGCGGATAGATCCGATTGAGCCAGTATTCGGACGTGACATCCGAAGAGATGTAATTGTTGAGACCTTGCAGGGAATAACTCATGTTGCTGTTTTCCTTGATCTTCCAGTCGAGCTTTTCGATGTAGTTCTCTACAAGGCTGACACTGGCTTTGGTCGCGATATTTCGGATCTGGGCATGCTGTTCGCGGTAGAGGATGTAGGCTTTGGCGGTTTTGTAAAATGGGGAGTCAAGGAGCACCCGCTCAACGATATCCTGTATTTCCTCCACTTCCGGGAGCGGCCCGAGTCGCAGTTCATGGGCCAGGGTCAATACGCGAAGGGTCAGTTTCTTGGCTTCCCGATCTTCGAATTCCCCGGTAGCCTGTCCGGCCTTGGCGATCGCGGCTGTGATTTTCGAGGAGTCAAACGGAACAACGCGGCCATCTCGTTTTTTGATATTTTCAAACACAGTTTCCACCTCAGAAGCTTCCGGTTAGCATTGGCCAATCAATTCAACAGCAAGGGCCGACCTGAAGATCGGACTCGGTTTTGGGTAACAGATGTGACAAGCACGCAGTGTTTCGAGGTACGCTCAGCCATACAACAATATATTGTTGTATGTCAATATAAAAAAGACAAGATGTTGTGTGATGGGCTGTTTCCGGTCGCAATTGATATTAGGTAATATTAGGGGTTTGGATGGGGTTTTTCCCGCTCTTTCGGAGTGATCCAGACGAAGTCACCATGGGACAGTTCGAACTCCTGACCGGCTTCGGCCAGGTAAACTGTACGAAACGGCACCTGGGATCGGCGATACGCCCGGTTGGGAATGCCGAATTTATTGACGATATGACCGGCTCCGACAATGACCACCAGAGTTTCAGAGTTCAGGGCTCCGACAATGGATTCGGCCATGGCCTCATCCCAGGTGGCCTGGGCTTCGTAAAAGTAATCGAAATTGTCCCGGCCACGCATTTTGTGCCTGCTGAAGACTTCCTGGACATAGGCCCTGTGAGCTTCGTCGCTCAGATCGATGTCTTCGGGTAAAAAATCCCGGTCCGACGGCTGTAGATTGTTCAGGCCCCCTGTGGCGATTTTACCGGGTAGATGGAACGGGATGTTCAACCCGATCAAGGGCACCTGCTCGGTACGGACAAAATCCATGATGGGCCGATATAGTGCGTAGTCATAGCGCCAGTTGGCATACCAATGGGTCTGCTCTATCAGTTCCGATTCCTCCAGTTCACCCTGGGGCCATTGTTCCAAAACAGGATTGTAGGTGCGGTCGAACATCTCCATACCGACGGCCAGCGGGAGCCCCCGCTGGTGCAGGGCTTGGATGATTTCCAGTTGAATATCATGATGCCGAGGATTTGTGTGTCGCTCACCCACATAGATGACTTGGGCCGACGCTAAATCATCCATCATTTCTTCGAAGGTCACCGGTTCGCCCGTTTCGGCCGAGAGAATCGTACCGGGGTGATAGGTTGCGGCCGGTTTTTCAATGGCCGCCGGTTTCACAGACATGGCACATCCTCCGATGATCAGCGCCGATCCGATTCCTAAACAGATGCACATCGCGGATCGCAGCCAGTTGCCGACACACCCGGTTCTTACCCAATCCAGACTGTGATGCGTTTCGGCCTTTTTTAGCTCCGCCGGGGGCAGGGTCCCGGCTTGTGTTTGAAGTAGCGGCATGATATTTTTCTATTTTACATGTTTGGCACGAACGCCCTTTTGGGGGCGGCATCATTTGTCCTTCGGTCAACGGCCCGTGGAAATCCGAAATCCGAAGTACGAAATCCGAAACAATCACCAATGACCAAAATTCAAAAATAAAACATCAGAGCGGACATCGCGAATGGGCGGATATATGTTATGGCTTTGGTCATTGGAGTTTTGATAATTTGAATTTGTTTCGAGATTCGAATTTCGAGATTCGAATTTTGCTGAGAGGTTGCAACGCACGGTTAATGTTGCAGGGCTCTCCGAGACGCCTCAATTAGGGACCGACAGTAACATGCAACTCGATCAGAACCCCGTCTTCAGAAGAATCATCTCGCCCTGGTATGACTCGACCACCGCATGTTGGATCGTGCTGGCGATAATGACGCTGGTTTTTATCTTTGCCACCGTCGGCATCGCTGTCGCTCAACAGAACCTCGAATTTCGAAGTCATCTCTGGCTGCCGCTGGCTCTGATGCTGCTCAGCGGCAGCGTCATTGTGTCCACCCTCTTTCGTCTCCTCAAGCGCCGATCCCGCAAGGGATCCCGCTGAAAGTCCGACGAGGTGTCTTTTGCCGAAGATTACTTCTCGGCAAACTCTGAAAAACTCATTTCACGATAGCTGTTCGTATGCATGTACTTGAGGATGGACAGGAACAGATCCGGTGCCATAAAGCCCGGCCGGCTGCCGATCCGTTCCCCTCTCTCATTGAGAAACCAGGTGGTGGGAAGCCCCCGTACAAAATACCGGGAGGCAAGTCTCTTTTCATTTTCCGAATCTACTTTGACGGGTATAAAATTCTTGTTCAGAAACGCAATGACATCCGGCACCCGAAACGTCTCTTTTTTCATTTTTTCGCAGGAAGCACACCAGTCCGCCCAAAAGAACAGCAGGACCTTCTTACCCTGCTTTTTTCCCAATGATGTTCCCTCGTCGTAGTCATACCATCGGATTTGGCGTGCATCCGCCGGTATCGTCACTGCCAGGGACGCCACAATCCCGATCATTAGGGTGATGGTTACGTTCCGGAAGGTGGGTCTCGTCATTGTTAGGTTCCCGCTTTAGAATTGGAGCTTGTCCAAAATAAGGCCGATGCCGACCAGAATCAACAAACTTCCGGCAGCCACGTTAATATAACGTATGGCGGAAGAGGCTTTCTGCATCAGTGTCAGAATCATGTGGATGAATACGGAAATCACAAGAAAAGGCAGGGCCAAGCCGGCCGAATAGATTCCCAGAAGGCCGATGCCCTGCCAGATGGTCTCCTGACTGCCGGCAATGATCAGAATCGACCCCAGCAGGGGCCCAACACAGGGACTCCAGCCGGCACCGAACGCCATTCCCACCAAGAAGGTGCCGAATATGTGCAGCGGCTTTTTTTTGAGTTGCAATCGCCTTTCTAAATCCAGGACATTTATGCGGAAGAGGCCCAACAGATGTAAACCAAAGACGAGTATGATGAATCCGCCGATGATTCGCACCACCTGGCGGTACTGAAAGAAAAGACCGCCGATAAAAGACGCCGATGCGCCCAGCACCACAAAGACGAACGAAAACCCAAGTACGAAGGCCAGTGTAGATAATACCACCTTCTTCCGGATCTGTGCGGTCTCCGATCCGGTGAGCTCTTCCAAACTGTACCCGGTGATAAAGGTGAAATAGGCCGGGACCAGCGGCAAAACGCAGGGTGAGAAGAAAGATAGCAATCCCGCCGCCAGGGCAGCGGGGTATGTAACTGGTTCAGCAAACATGGATTCAATATTAATTTTTTTGGTTCTTCTCCAATTTAGTTGGAGAAGAGGGTCCGAGGATTCAAGGGGTCAAAGGGTCAAGGGCTTGTTATCTAAAGATTTTATCAGCCTTTGGGAATTCTGCTGTTATTGCATATACTTGCAAACAGAGTTCGCATGACTTCTGGCATACATCCAACTCATTGTAAATTTTGAGCATTTCACTTGAATCCTCGAATCCTTGGCCCCTTGAACCCTACGAAACGCGTCGACTCAAGAGGGAATTATCTTCCTGTTTTGCCTGAATTACCTACAACTAATCTGGTGATGAACCATTTTTTTAAAGCGCTACGTAACTATGAGCCTGTAATCGTTATCCCGTTACAATGACTTAACACACCCGTATTCTCGATGACATGTGTAATCATTAATTCGCTTAAAGGCAAAAAAGATATTTACACTGAAAGGCTCAGGATCTCTGATCTCAGTTGCTATGCCCGACCAGTGCATGAAATCTTATCATGCACTGGTCGGGCTAAGTGCTGAGCTCTATACTCCGCTGCCGGGCTGCCAGGATCGCTTCGACGATATGCATCAGGACATTGCGTTCTTCCAGCACGCCGATCGCGGCTGCGGTGGTCCCCCCCGGCGACGTCACTTTCTGCCGTAGCGATTCGGGCGGCTCGCGACGATCTTCCATGAGCCGAACCGCTCCCTTAAGGGTTCCCATCGTCAGAGCGGTGCTTTCGCCCTCGGTAAAACCCAGCCGAAGGCCGGCTTCGATCATTGCTTCGGCAAGATAGAACAGGTAGGCCGGTCCGGATCCGGACATGGCGGTGACGGCGTCCAACTGGGTCTCTTCAAACTCCATCACCGCCCCCATGGCCTCAAGAATACGGCGGGCCTGCTGCATGTCTTCGTCCGTGGCGAACCGGTTCGGACTCATTCCCGACATTCCCTCAAGGACCAGCGCCGGTGTATTGGGCATGACCCGGATGATGGGAAGGCGTGTTCGCGTGGGTTCATCCAAATGTGCGTAGAGCCTTTCCTCGAGCTGCCGGATACGGATACCCGCAGCAATGGAAATGACCAGCTTGCGGTCATTGTCGCGGTAGTCGCGATGTTCGATCAGTCCATCCAAGACCTGGTTCATCACCTGGGGCTTGACTGCCAGAACGACCACTCGTGCGTCTGAAAACAGCTTGGCATTGTCAACGGTTGTAGAAACCCCATAGAGAGTCTTGAGATGTTCTAAACGACGGTCATCCACGTCTGCCAGCGTAATGTCTCCGGCGTTTACAGCGCCCGATCGAATCAATGCTCCGGCAATGGCCTCCCCCATGTTACCGGCTCCAATAATTCCGATTTTACTGTTCATGGCAACCTCTCGATCTAGTGATGGCGGACGGTCATAGTGCCTTTCCGGCCCCAGCGGATTCCTGTGCCAGGCGATTCGGTGATCGTTGTCGATCACCGAGACAGCACTGTAACCTCCCCCGTTGGGGAAGTATTCCCTACTTCTCAGCGGCGTGGGACCCTGTCCCGACATGCAAATAGTTATCGTTGCGAAACATTGACTGTCAACGGTTTATCCCAAACATTGCATGAAATCTTTTCAGCATTTGGCTAAAAAGAAGCAAGACCGCAGCGCTGATGTAAGTTCAGGCTTTTTCAGCAAGAATGCGATTGCAATGTTCAATATTTGATGAAAACCCTGAAAAGATTTCACCCTACGGGCCAAAAGGAGAAGCCCATGGTTTGCGTTATTCGAGGCTTGCGGTAGTTGGACTACAGCTGCGCCTCGAACTGCCTTGCCCACGGACTTCTCCTTTCGCTGCAATGGCCGGGTTAACTGGAATTCACTTGACTTACAGCCCCTATATAATTTAAATTATTTGTATTTAATGGGCCTTAGCTCGGATATGGCATGCGTGCCCCGGGCTGATTTCGCTTTGATACACTGTTTTGTGAAAGTCGGCAGCTATGTTCATTATTGGAAACCTTCTCGCGGCGCTGGCCGTTGTTATATCCTATGTTCTGACCATCTATATGTGGCTGATTATCGCCAGGGCGATACTCTCATGGGTGAACCCGGATCCCTACAATCCGATCGTACGATTCTTGTATAATGTTACCGAGCCGGTACTGCACCAGATTCGCAGCCGCCTTCCCGTCAATTTTGGAGGCATTGACGTATCGCCGATCATCGTATTTCTGGTTATTATCTTCCTTCAGAAGTTCGTTGTCGGCAGTCTCTCCGGGATGGCAGCGGCTCTTTTGACCAAATAAAGCTGGAGGAAACGGTATGAAACTTACCGCTCTTGACATTCAACAGCAGCAGTTTCGCACCCGGTTCAGGGGATTTGATATCCGTGAGGTCGATGCGTTTCTTGATCTGACGGCGGATTCCTTCGCTCAGTTATTGGCGGAAAATGACTCCCTCCGGGATCGAATCGATCGGCTTGAGCACGAGCTTCTCGGATACAAGCAACGTGAGGAGACTTTCAAAAAGGCGATGCTCAATTCCCAACAGGCCATTGATCAGATGAAAAAGAACGCTCAGCAATCGGCGGATCTGGTGGTTGCCGAAGCCGAGGTAAAAGCTGAAAAGATTCTCAACAACGCCCATCAACGATTGGGTCGACTGCAGGAAGACATTGAGGAGTTAAAACGCCAGCGCGTCCAAATCGAGGCTCAGATCCGTTCGATTCTGGATGGTCACAGCCGTCTGCTGGAGATGGGTGTCGAAGCCTCCAAGGCGCGGGACCAGGAGGACACCAAGGTTCAGGTATTGAAAAAAACGTGATCGAACATTATATTTCCGTTTAATTCACGGCCGGCAATGGTGACCCCTGTCACTCTAATCACCGTTCTCTCCATGTAACCAATCGGGAGTAGCTAATGGCTAAAATCGATGCATTCTTTAAACTAATGAACGATCAGGGGGCTTCGGACCTCCACCTTGTTTCCGGGCAACAGCCGATATTGAGGATCCGCGGCGAGTTGGAACGGGTCAAATACAAGACGCTCCATAATGACGAGCTCAAGGCCATGCTCTATGAAATTGCGCCGGAGCAGAAAGTAAAAGTATACGAGGAAACCGGCGACATCGATTTCGGGTATGAAATCCCAGGGCTGGCCCGCTACCGGGCGAACTTCTTTACGCAGAAATACGGGGTCGCGGCAGTCTTTCGGGAAATTCCAAGTAAAATTATGACCGCCGAACAACTCGGGCTTCCCTCGGTGGTACCCAAGTTGGCCAGTCTTCCCAGGGGGCTGATTGTTGTTACGGGGCCCACCGGAAGCGGCAAATCCACGACACTTGCCGCTATTATCGATGTGGCCAATCGAACCCGGAAAGATCATATCCTCACCATCGAAGATCCCATCGAGTTCGTTCATGAAAGCGCCAGCTGTATCGTCAACCACCGGGAAGTGGGGACCCACACCGAATCCTTCGGGGCGGCGCTAAGGGGGGCCCTTCGCGAGGATCCAGACATCATTCTGGTCGGAGAAATGAGGGATCTGGAAACCATTTCCCTGGCGGTGGAAGCCGCCTCCACAGGGCATCTGGTGTTCGGTACGCTGCATACCACCAGCGCAGCCAAAACCGTTGACCGGATTATCGAAGTGTTTCCGGAATCGGGCCAGGCCCAGATTCGATCGACCCTTGCCGACGGCATTCGCGCCATTCTTGCCCAGACGTTGTTTAAGCGGATCGATATCAAAGGTCGTTGCGCGGCGCTTGAAATCCTTATCGCCACGCCGGCGGTACGAAACCTGATCCGTGAGAACAAGACCTACCAGATCCCCTCGATGATTCAGACTGGAAAAAAGTACGGGATGATGCTTCTCGATGATGCCATTATGGATCTTGTTGAAAAGGGGTATATCAACCCGGATGATGCCTATGCGAAGGCAAATGAGAAAGCCCGCTTTCGGCCCCTTCTGAAGCACCCGCCAACCGATTTTACAGAGGCATAATCGGGCGGTGACATGTTTACGCCCATCGTTTCACATTCCGACAAGCTTCTTATGACATATCGGGCAACAGCTTCAACCGATCCACATCGACCCGATACCCTTGTTAGGAGGCGGTCATGCAAAAACAAGAAGTCGATTATATTCTGACCCGGATGCTCGATGCTTATGGCAACGTCTCGGACCTGAACCTCACCGTTGGCAAACCGTTTCAGGTCGAGTCGTCCGGTTTGCTGACGAAGGTGGAAATCGATCCGCCCATCCATGAATTAACCCCTTTCCAGGCGGAAGTTTTCGCCCTCACCCTGCTCAACCAGAACCGACGTTTGACAGAAACCCTTCTGGCCGAGGGTTCCTGCGATATGTCCTATGAATTGCCGGGCAAAGCCCGCTTCAGGGTGAACGTATTTTCCCAGCGGAACAATTACTCCATTGTTCTGCGGAAACTGGAAACCAAGATCCCCACCATCGAAGAGATGGCATTGCCGAAACCATTCTACAATGTGGCCAAAGAAAAGAATGGCATTGTATTTGTTACCGGCGCCACCGGCAGCGGTAAGTCAACCTCCCTGGCCGCGGTGTTGAACGAGATCAATGAGAATACGTCGGTGCATGTAGTGACCCTCGAAGATCCGGTCGAATATCAGCATCCCCACAAGAAGTCGACATTCAACCAGAGAGAGATGGGCAATGATTTTGACACATTTGCCACAGGACTGCGTGCTGCGTTGCGTCAGGCGCCGAAAGTCATCCTGGTCGGTGAGATGCGCGACCGGGAAACCGTGGAAATCGGGCTCAGTGCAGCAGAGACCGGTCATCTGGTACTGACCACCCTGCATACCGTGGATGCCGGTCAATCCATTAATCGTGTTCTCGGTATGTTTGCCCAAGAGGAAGAAAATCAGATCCGGATCCGCCTCGCCGACACCGTCCGATGGATCATTTGTCAGCGGCTTTTGCCAAAAATCGGCGGCGGACGGGTAGCGGCCTTTGAAATCATGGGGACCAATCTACGGGTTAAGGACACCATCCTCCGTGGCGAATCGGAAGGGAAGACCTTTTACGATATCATCGAAAAAGGCGAGGCTTACGGGTGGCTAACCTTCGACAAGTTCATCATAGACCTCTACGAAAAGGGACGGATTACCGAGGAGACCGCCATGGCATACGCCTCCCACAGGGGGGTCGTGGGGCGCGGCATGGACCGGGTCAAATCCGCCCGGGGGGAAAAGACGACGGATATTGACGATCTGGAAATCGATATCGATTACGGCAAGAAGACTTAATAACGCCCCTCTGTCAGCGGGCAAAATCTTCCACTAGCATATCGGGGGAAGTGAATGGATATCATTTGCGACAAGTGTAACGCGAAATTCAGAATTCCGGATGAGAAGGTTCCCAAAGGACAAGCCTTTGCCATAGTGTGCCCCAAGTGCAAAGAGAAAATCAATGTGGAACCCAAGGCGCCTGAAGAAGATGGTGCTGCTGCCTTGGGATTTGAGGAAGAGGGCGGAGGGGAAAGCTATGATGCAGAGGACAAGCCGTTTGACTTTCTGGAAGAAGGGGCAGAGACGGCATTGCTGTGCGAGAGTGAACCGGATATCCGCGCCAAGATCCGCGATGCTCTAAAAGCGCTAGGGTATCAAGTGCGAGAAGCCAAGACACCGGTCGACGCGCTGAAGCAAATGCGATTTCATGTGTTTGACATCGTTGTACTCAACGAGATGTTCGGCACCTCGGATCCGGATGAAAACAATGTGCTAAGGTTTCTGGACCGGTTGGGTATGGCCGTCCGCCGAAACGTTTTTGTTGCCTTGATCACCGAACGGTTCCGGACCAATGACCACATGATAGCCTTTACCAAAAGCGCCAACGTAGTGGTTCATAAGAAAAACATCAACGACTTTCAGACCATCGTCAAGCAGGCGGTGGCGGACGATGTGGGCTTTTACCGGGTGTTTCGGGAGGCGATGTATAAGACCGGTAGGGCGTAACAGAATTTTGGATTTTGGATTGCGGATTTTGGATTGAAGGATTTGCTTCGACCCAAATCATTCAAAAATCCAAAATCCGCAATCCAAAATGAATGATGGATTATACCTGCAAAGAATATCGCGCCGAAATGATCCTTCTGGGATTACAGCGGCGGCTTCGGGATGAGAATCTTTCCGAGGCGGAGAGAGAAAAGATCAAAGAACAGATACGTGAGGTAGAGAAATCCATGGGCATGGCTTAATCAGGGCGAGGCCTCCCACCGCGGCAGTGACAGCTCCCACCGTTCATGCAACGTTCGGGTCAGGGGATTGACGGCGATACCTCCATTGCGCACTTGATCCCTTTATCGAGGGCCCCGGCACAACTTGACCCTGCTCCCGCCGTACAGCTAAAACAGTGGCTTGCGGTAATGATCGGATGCCCGTTGGTGACCGATTCGATGTCTTCGATACGGACCGGTTTGAATCCCATATCTAGAATCGGCAGGCCCAGGGCCTGGTTAAAATCGCAGTTGTAGAGCACTCCCTCATAATTCACGCTAATTAAAGTACGGCACATGATGTTCGAAGCGGCATTCATATTCAGGTTTCCGCGGAGCAGATCAATGTAGGCGTCCAGCCGCCCCTGTTTTTTTAGAGTTTCTCCGAACCTGCCGATGGGAACATTCGTGATGGTAAAAAGATTGGAGAACGTGATTCCGTACTTCTCGTAGAGCTCTCGCTTATAATCGGCCTCAAGCTTAGCCTGGTCCCCAGGTAGAAAATCCGCCCCTGGATTGTAAACCAGATTCAATTCGATATCCGTGCCATACCCGATCCGAGTCAGTATCTGAAGTGCACGGATGCTCCTTTCGAAGACACCCCGCCCCCGCTGGCGGGCGACATTCTCAGCCGTGTAACAGGGAAGCGATCCAATCAAAATGACCCCTTGATCCGCATACCACTGCGGAATCCAGTCATTTCCCGGTTCCAGGAGGACACACAGATTCGATCGAACCATCAATCTGTCCACCAGGGGGCGTGCGCTTTCGATGAGATATTTGAAATCGGGATTCATCTCCGGGCTGCCTCCGGTAATATCCAGGGTCAGGCCGGGACGTTTTCTGAGAGCAGTCAGCACTTGATCCATGATCCTTCTGGACATGATCTTTTCTCCATGGGGACCGGCATTCACGTGACAATGGCCACAGCTCAAATTGCAAAGATCGCCGATGTTCACCTGGAGCGTTTTGAGTTCATCAAAACTGAGCAGTTCCGGAGCCGCCTCCTTAAAAGCTGATGCAAAGTCGTTGGTCATTACGTTCTCCTCACCCGTTTCCAAATATTTTGATTAAGCCGCTATAAGTGAGTTCTTCGCCTGTGTGATCACTGCCTCGGCGAGTTGATATAGAAACTCTTCTTTAACCCGAAAGTTCACCGTTATCGCAAGCATGTTTTCCTCCCCGAGATGGTGGTCGGCTCATTTGCCCAAAACTTACACGACCGGCTCTGATTTGTGTCACGTCCGGCTTAGCCCGAACATTGCATGAAATCGTTTCAGTATTTAGATAAAAAAAGCAGAATCGGAGCGTTACTGCTAATTCTGGTCTTTTCAACAAGAATACTATTTGTAATTTTCGGGCTAAGCGGGAAACCTCTTTTTCAATTCGGCCACCTGGTCCTTGCTCAAGGTGCAGTGGCTGTGATTTTTCAGCGGAAGAAAAAGCCGAGCGGTTTCTTCCAACTCTTCAGCGGAGTAAACCGAGTCATCCGGATTCATGCCTGTCTCCACGGTTCCATGAAGGGCTCCTTGGAGCAGCGTCGGAATGGTTCTTCGAGTTAACGTCGGGGAGACAACGGTTGCCGGAATAGGAGCATTCGGCATCCCTGATAACCGTCCTCTATGGTGCCATCCATATTCCACCGCCGGTCATTCGGCGATCAGCCCCCCAATGATTCGCAGGCCTTCCAGAGTCAGGGACTGATCCACGGCCTCGATGGATTGGCAAACACTGGCCATGAGATCCGCCAGGCCTCCGGTGGCGATAATTTTCGGATCCGATCCCATTTCTGATGACAGTCGCATCGCCATGCCGTCAACCAGCCCGGCATATCCCAGAATGATCCCCGCCTGCATGCTGCTGGCCGTGTCCTTTCCAATGGCGGCTTCTGGTGGGGAGAAAATCTCGACCCTCGGCAGCTTGGATGCCTTCTGAAAAAGCGCCTCCGCTGAAATCATGATCCCCGGGCTGATGGCGCCACCCAGGTATTCCCCCTTTTCCGATATGGCATCGAATGTCGTGGCCGTTCCGAAATCGATGACGACAAGACTGGATTGGTAGCGATGAAAGGCTCCGATGGCATTCACAATGCGATCCGCGCCCACTTCAGCAGGGTTCGGGACCAGGATCGGCATCAATTCAAATGCCCGTGGGTCCACCCAGTAGGGCTCATGCCCGAGGTATTTACGACAGAACGAATCGAGGATGGTTCTCATTGGGGGGACCACGCAGGAGATGATGGTGCGGGCGATGTCGCTCGGGCGTATTCCGCCGGCACCGAACAGGCTTGAGGCCAACACGTTGAATTCGTCTTCCGTCGTGTTGCGTTCGGTTCGAACACGCCAGTCCTTCACCAGGGTGTCGTCGTCGTATATTCCCATGACCGTGTTAGTGTTACCGATGTCGATGACGAGAAGCATGGTGAGATACCCTTAATGTGTTTACGATGCGTTGACGATGGCATCGATAATGGTGGCCGTGGATCGCGTATTGCTCACATCGTGAACCCGTATGATATGGGCACCGTTGAGTATGGATGCCGCCACGGCGGCCTGGGTGCCGATTTCCACCTCGGGGAGCAGGGGAGAAATATCCGAATCGCGAGCCCCTTTTAACAGATGCCGAATGAAAGCCTTCCGGGACGGGCCCATGAGCATTGGAAAATCCATATCCCGGAATTGACCCAGTTGCTGCAACAGGGACAAGTTGTGATCGAATGTTTTTCCAAAACCGATGCCCGGGTCGATGATGATTCGATCCCTGGGAATCCCTGCAGCTTGGGCCACCTTGACGGCTTCTTCCAGGAACCCCCGGATTTCGCCGATGAGGTCTTCGTATTCCGGAGCCACCTGCATGGTCTTCGGTGTACCAAGCATGTGCATTAGAATAATGGGGACCCCATATTCGGATGCAATCTTCCCCAGTTTGGGATCGAGTCGGAGTGCGCTGATATCGTTAATGATGGCGGCGCCGGCATCCAGAGCCTCTCGGGCCACCTCGGATTTGGTGGTATCGATGGATATGGGGATGGAAATCTGCTCGGCCAGGGTTTTAATGACCGGAATGACCCGCTGCAATTCCTCTTCGACAGTGACCGGTTCCGAGAAAGGGCGGGTGGACTCGCCGCCGATATCCAGGATGTCGGCGCCGTCTTCGGCCAATTTTCGTCCCTGGGCGACAGCGGTATCGGTGGAGAAGAAATGACCTCCATCAGAAAAGGAATCCGGTGTCACATTGACCACCCCCATGATGGCGGTCTTCACACCCAGTTCCAGTCTGTGGCGGCCCCAGGATAGGCTGTACGTGTTTCGGGAGATCATGCGGCTCGAGATCGTTGTGTTGCCGAATGGATCACTCAGGCGTCGCTTGGCTGCTCCGTATCTTCTTCCGTTTTGCCAGAATGGTTGGCCGGCAGCAGTATTCCCGGTCTCATTTCCTGGATCAGCTCATCCAACTCGGCGCCCATGACGGTTTCCTTTTCTATCAGCTCATCGGCCAACCGATGCAGGATGTCCATGTTTTCTTCAAGAATGCTCTTTGACCGGGTATAGGCATTCTGGATCAATGTCATGATCTCAGTGTCGATGCGGCGTGCTGTTTCTTCGGAGTAATCCCGATGCTGGGAGATCTCACGGCCGAGGAAGATTTGTTCTTCACCGACTTCGTAGGACAACGGCTCCAATTCATCGCTCATGCCCCATGACCGGATCATCTTCTGGGCCAGATCCGTGGCTTGCTTGATGTCATTGGCGGCTCCGGTGCTGATTCGGGAGAACACCAGCTCTTCTGCCGCCCTCCCGCCAAACGCAACAGAGAGCTCGCTTTCGAGCTGATCCTTGTATTTGAAATCCCGCTCTTCGGGAAGAAACCAGGTCACACCCGCCGCGCGGCCTCTTGGAATAATGGTGATCTTGTTGACCGCATCGGTTTCGGGTAAAAATCTGGCAACCAATGCATGCCCGCCCTCATGATAGGCGGTGGTTTTCTTGTCTTCGTCGCTGATCACTTTCGATTTTCGCTCGAGGCCCATATACACTTTGTCTTTGGCATCCTCGAAGTCCATCATGTCCAGATGGTCTTTGTTCCGCTTGGCGGCCAACAGTGCGGCTTCATTCACCAGGTTTTCAAGATCTGCCCCTGAGAACCCCGGGGTCCCCTTGGCGAGTATGTTGACATTCACCCTTTCGTCTACCGGAGTTCGTTTCATATGGACCCGCAGTATTTTTTCACGCCCCCGAATATCCGGCATGGAGACCACCACCTGTCTGTCGAAACGCCCCGGTCTCAGAAGGGCCGGGTCGAGAACGTCCGGCCGGTTGGTGGCTGAAATGAGAATCACCCCTTCGTTTGACTCGAACCCGTCCATTTCGACCAGAAGCTGATTCAGCGTCTGCTCGCGCTCATCGTGGCCGCCGCCCAATCCAGCGCCCCGATGGCGTCCCACGGCATCAATCTCGTCGATGAAGATGATGCAGGGTGCATTTTTCTTACCTTGAACAAATAGATCACGAACCCTCGAGGCGCCGACACCCACAAACATCTCCACGAAGTCCGAACCACTGATGCTGAAGAACGGGACGCCGGCTTCTCCGGCAATGGCCCGGGCCAGGAGTGTTTTTCCCGTTCCCGGGGGGCCCATGAGCAATACACCTTTGGGAATACGCCCGCCGAGTCGGGTAAATTTTTTGGGATCCCGAAGGAATTCGACGATCTCGCTGAGTTCTTCCTTTGCCTCGTCGATTCCGGCGACATCATCGAATGTGACTTTCGCCGACTGGTCCGACATCAACCGGGCGCGGCTTTTACCGAAGGACAATGCTTTCCCGCCGCCGCTCTGCATCTGCCGCATGAAGAATATCCACACGGCGATCAGAACGATCATGGGAAACCAGGAAACCAAAACAGACATGTACCACGGGGATTCGGTCGGCGGTTTGGCTGAAATACCCACGCCTTTTGAACGCAGGGTCTGGATCAGATCGGTGTCCTGGGGGGCAAATACTTTAAACCGGTTTCGATTGGAATCAGTAACGTAAAGTTCCTGCCCCTGAATCACCACCTCGTCGACACGCTCGCTGTCGACCATCTCCAGAAATTCGGTATAGCTGATGTTGTTTTCTGCTATGTTTTGCTGAGTAAACAGGTTGTATAGCATGATCATCATCATTGTGATGACCAGCCAAAGCGCAAGGTTCTTGTAAAACGGATTCAAGGAATTCTACCTCCTCATAGGGCTCGGGACGAGTCAGTTCGATCGCTGTGTTGTCCTGTCGATCCGGGAAGATCCACATGAGCCGATAATCTTATGACATCATTATATTAACCATTACCGTCGGTCAGGCAAGAAGCAGTTCACCGCGCAGGACTGTTCGGGTCGCTGGTCCCACCTTGACCGATTCGGCGATGCGATGTCCCACAACCCATATAATGGTGTCCCCGCTGAGCAGCACCGGGCATCGGTGTCGGTCCTGTCGCGGGGTTTTTTGATTGATAAAATAGTCCGAAAGTTTTTGTGTGCCGGTCATCCCCAGCGGTTGAAACCGATCCCCCGGTCTGGTGTTTCGGACCGTAATCGGAAAACGAACCTTCTCCATATCAAAAAAGGCAACCTGCTGTCCAGCGAGGTGGATTTCGGGCATGGTTGCCCGGTCGATGACGGAAAAGTTCAGGATTGTTCCTATTTCAGGGATTTCCAGGGAATCCGGTTTTTGAAGTTCATAGACAAAGCCCTTGTGTTCGTCCGGGGGGTGACCCGATGGAGACGCTTTTGAAAAACAGATCTTTCCGTAACACCGGTTGACCTCAAGCCCTTCCGGCAGGTCGAGATGCCCTTCCGGCGGTCCCTTCTGAATCAATCCCAGCACCGCTTCGACATGGCGGAAGGTTAATTTCCGAAGCCGCCCGGTAACCATTGCCACCGATTTCCGGACGATCCGTCGTTGTGCCCCGGGATGCATCTCTCCAAGGCGGTCCACATCGAGGTTTACCACATCGGCCCGCCGCTCCAGCAGGCAGTCTTCGAACATGGACTCAATGTAAGTTTCCAGCCACGCGTCTTCATCACGCATGATGTCGGCCAGGCGGTTGAGGCTGTCGGACATGGCCGGATGCACCGTTTCCTCGAGGAAAGGAATGACCCGGTGGCGGATCCGGTTCCGAAGCAGACGCTCATCCCTGTTGGTCGCATCGTCCACCCAGGGAATTCCTGCGGCCAGAAGAAACGCAGTGATCTCTGACCGGCTTGTTCGGATCAGGGGGCGGACGATCGGCCCGCGAACGGGGGGGATTCCCGACAGTCCTTTTGGGCCGCTGCCGCGAAATACATGCATCAGGACCAGTTCAGCATTATCGTCGAAGGTGTGGCCCACGGCAATCCGGTCGTAGCCCTGGGCCCGTGCAGTTTGATTCAGGAATGCATAGCGTTGCTCCCGTGCGGCCTCCTCGGGAGACAGATGATGGGCGCGTTGATATGCATTGACGTCTTCGGCGCGGGAATAAAAGGGAAGGGCCAGCCGTTCTGCCGTTTCAGCGGCGAATAGGGCATCCTGATCAGAGGCCTTCTCTCTGAGTTGATGGTTCAGATGGGCCACACCCAATCGGAGGGAGAGTTCGGAGGACAACTGCCGCAAGCTATGCAGCATCGCCATGGAATCCGGCCCCCCGGAGAGCGCCACCAGGACGCGATCGCCGGATTGGAACATGGCAAATTGCGCAATGGTATGTTTTATGCTGCGAATAAAGTTGGAACTATTGAAGCCGTTGCGCGATGTTGGCATGTACCCGTTTGGATTCTTTCCTGTCCCATAATCCGACAGTGCCGGAGCGGACTGAAACTTCCGTAATGTTGGGCGCCACAAGGGTAATGGTCACCGTCACCGGCTTTCCGCCCGAATTCGTGGCTTTTACTACCGACGTTATGGCATCGCCGGACGGTTTCTCTTCAATGGCCATCTTCATGTTCTCAAGAGTGTCCAGCGAAGCCGCCATGGTCGTATCGTAATCGGCTTGATAGGAGCGAGTCAACTTCCCTTTGCTGTATGCGTAAGCACCGGCACCGGCGGCACCCCCAACCACCACGACCGGGCAACCCGTCGTGACCATAAGACTGCATAACCCAATCGCGATGCACATTAAACGCATTAAGGGCAGCATCTTATCCTCCCTGTACCCTGTATCCATATTCTTGTGCGCGGACCTGTTCTCATAGACGTTCCAGATACGATCAGATTATTTTAGAGAGGATGAAAAGTCAATAAAAACCACATAATGTTGTATGTCGGATCACTTAATTATAGAAGATATTGTAGGAGCGTTGTAAATGGTAAAAACCCTATATATTTATTTCTCGTGATCCCCTTGCAATATTTTCCGTTTCGGCTATAAACAAATTCCCGGTTGTGCTAGGCGGGGAGCTAGCGGTGCCCTTTTCCCGAAATCCGCTTATGCGGGGCTGAATTCCCCCTATAGGGATGTGGACAAAGCGGAATGGCCTTCGACCGGCCGCCGCGCAACAGACGGTCACGAACCTCGTCAGGTCCGGAAGGAAGCAGCGATAAGTGATGCAGTTTGTGTCGCGGATCGATCCCGGTCACATGTTGGCCATGATGCCGAGGAAACAACTCGACAGGGGGTGCACAACCTCTCCAAGCTTCTCCTTAAAAATGCGGTAACCGATCCCTTCAAGTTCCGAACAAAGTCTTCCGGAAAGCCCTTCAATACACGGTTTTACCACGATATATCCGTCTTGACATCCATATAGTCCGTCTTATGTTTGTCCAGAGTTAATTCCCTGATTCATGGACCTTTACAAGAGGAGAGAACGGCAGCGGATGGTACGCCGGACAAAGATCGACATCCAGACGGACGACAGCGATTCAAATGAGGTAAATCAGCTGGAAACAGCCGGCGATGAGCCGGAACTCTCCGGTGAAACGGTTGGAGAACCGGCAGGACCATCGGCGGAAGAATCTGCCGTAGGGCTTGATGAGCTCAAACTGGAGCTGGAATCTGTCAGACAGGAGGCCCAGGATAACTATGACAAGTACCTGAGAGCTTCCGCTGAACTGGACAACGTCAGAAAGCGGACCGCGCGGGAGATAGAGGACTTCCGGAAGTTCGCCGTCGAAAAGGTCGTCGCGGAGCTGTTGCCTGTGGTGGATAACCTGGAGAGGGCAATCCATTCATCGGACAACAATGAAAAGGATGTAGATGGTTTTGTCGAGGGTGTTGATCTGGTGCTTAAAGATCTTTTAAAGGTTTTCGATAAATTCGGCGTCAAGCCGATCGAATCGCTCGAGAAGCCGTTCGATCCGACATTTCACCAGGCGGTAATGCAGGAAGAGTCGACCAGCCAGCCGAATAACACAGTGATTTCCGAGTTACAAAAAGGATATTTGATACATGATCGCCTGCTGAGGCCGGCGATGGTCGTCGTATCGCGAAATCCCGGTTAATCCAACGGGCGGAGGGGGCGCCACGGCGGCACACCAAGGTATTTACTAGTTCGATAGTTTTGGGTGAAGGAGGAGTTCAGATGGGTAAAATCATTGGAATTGATCTCGGGACCACAAACTCCTGTGTGGCGGTCATGGAGGGGAGCGATGCCCAAGTGATCACCAATCCGGAAGGTGGTCGAACCACGCCGTCTATTGTTGCCGTCTCCGACAGCGGCGAACGGCTGGTCGGACAAATTGCCAAGCGGCAAGCCGTTACCAATCCGGAGAATACGGTGTTTGCGGTCAAACGTCTTATCGGTCGAAAGTTCAAATCAAAAGAGGTGCAGGACGACATCACCATTCTGCCGTACAAACTGGAAGAGGCGTCCAACGGGGATGTCCGCATCCGATTGAACGACAAGCTGAACAGCCCGGCAGAGATTTCTTCGTTCGTACTGGCACACATTAAAAAGTATGCTGAAGATTACCTGGGTGAACCGGTTAACGACGCCGTGATCACGGTTCCTGCTTATTTTAATGACAGCCAGCGCCAGGCCACAAAGACAGCGGGGAAAATAGCAGGCCTGAATGTCCAGCGGATCATCAACGAGCCGACGGCGGCCTCTCTGGCCTACGGACTGGACAAGAAGTCCGATCAGAAAATTGCGGTGTTCGACCTGGGTGGTGGAACGTTCGATATTTCCATCCTGGAAATCGGTGAAGGGGTATTTGAAGTCAAGGCGACCAATGGCGACACCCATCTTGGCGGTGAAGATTTTGACCTTCGGATCATCGACTATCTTGCAGATGAATTCAAAAAAGATCAGGGTATTGACTTGCGTGGCGACAAGATGGCGCTTCAGCGGTTGAAGGAAGCGGCCGAAAAAGCGAAAATGGAATTATCCACATCCATGGAAACGGATGTGAATCTTCCGTTTATCACTGCCGATGCCAGCGGGCCCAAGCACCTGAATATGAAACTATCCCGGGCGAAACTGGAGTCCCTTGTCGCCGACTTGATCGACAAACTGGAAGGGCCTTGCCGTACCGCTTTAAAGGACGCGGGTCTCAGCCCCGGCGACATTCAGGAAGTCATTCTGGTAGGCGGTATGACCCGGATGCCGGTGGTTCAGGACCGGGTTAAGAAAATGTTTGGAAGAGATCCTCACAAAGGGGTAAACCCGGATGAAGTCGTGGCCCTCGGCGCGGCCATCCAGGGCGGTGTTCTGAGAGGCGACGTAAAGGATGTACTGCTTCTTGATGTGACGCCTCTGTCTCTGGGTATCGAAACCCTTGGCGGGGTCATGACCCGGCTAATCGAAAAGAATACGACGATTCCCACCAAAAAGAGTCAGATCTTTTCAACGGCAGCGGATAGTCAACCGGCGGTTTCCATTCATGTGCTCCAGGGGGAGCGGGAAATGGCTGCCACCAACAAGACCCTTGGCCGGTTCGAATTGGTCGGCATACCGCCGGCGCCAAGAGGGGTACCCCAGATCGAAGTGACCTTTGACATCGATGCCAACGGCATCGTGAACGTTTCCGCAAAAGATCTGGCCACCAACAAGGAGCAGTCCATTCAGATTACCGCATCATCCGGACTGAGCCAGGAAGAGATCGATCAGGCGGTCAAGGATGCCGAATTGCATGCGGAAGAGGATCAGAAGAAAAAGGAGCTCGTAGAAGCACGTAATCAGGCCGATGCGTTGATTTATTCCACTGAAAAATCGATGAATGAGCTCGGCGACAAGGTCGACAGCGACACACGGACCAAAGTGGACGAGGCCAAGGCCGCTCTCCAGACAGCCATCGAAGGCGAAGATGTCGACGAGATCAAACGGCTAACGGAAGAGTTGACACAGGCTTCCCACAAGCTCGCGGAAGCCATGTACCAGCAAGCCTCGGCCGCCGGACAGGAGCAGGGCGGCGGTGCCGATGCCGGTGCCCAGGCAGGCGCTGCACCTGAAGAAGATGTTGTGGACGCCGACTTCGAAGAGGTCAAAGACGAGCAGAAGTAGTCTGGCTATTACAAGTTATAAATCAAAAACCCCGTTGCGGATGCAGCGGGGTTTTTGTTTTATTTCGGAGCGTAGTAGCACCGTTTGGGTGAAATCACCTTGCCGTTGTCCTTCAGCGATTTGATTATTCTGGACACATCCTTGCTGTCTTCGCCGATCATCTCGGCGACTTCGCCGGCTTTAACCGGCTTTCCGGCCTTTTTCATGGCTTCCAGTACCTTTTTCTCCATCACATTTCTCCTTTACGTAGTTTCCGGCACGTCTGCCCGGCAAGCAGTGCCCGTGACCTATTTTGGAACGGTTGTTACAGAAGGCTATCCTCATAGCATACTGTTGGAGGTGCCTTCAAATGATTACCGCTGATTGATTGACTTTATGCCGGCATCCGGGGTAGAGGCACCCTTCTAGAGATTTCGCAAACAAAATCGGAGGCCCGCTGGACGATGGAGTTGATCACCGACATACTCAGACGGAATGCCACACTGTACGGTCCGGAAAGCGCTATTGTGGAGCGTGAGCCTGCAAGTTCACGGCGTCGTGAAATTACCTGGAAGGAGTTTGACCGCCTGGCCGACAAGGTTGCTGCCGCCCTAATGGACTCCGGCATCCGAAAAGGGGATACGGTGGCGATGTTTATGATGAATTGCCTGGAGTGGCTCCCGGTTTACCTCGGCATACTCCGCTCCGGCGCCTGGGCCGTGCCCTTGAATTTCCGGTTTAAAACGGATGATTTCCAGCGCTGCGCGGCCCTGGCTGCGGTAAAGGCGGTATTTTTCGGTCCCGAGTTTGTGACGCGGGTGGCCCAGGCACGACCTGGGTTGAAGGGGATCACAGACCATTATGTCTTTGTCGGGTCCGACGACGACCTTCCGGAATTCGCGGTGACCTTTGAAACGTGGATCGGATCTGAGGCCGCCCCGGTTGCGCTGCCGCTGCTTTCAGGCAGGGATATGGCCGCCCTCTATTTCACTTCCGGGACCACGGGCACACCCAAGGGGGTCATGATCACCCACGACAATCTCCGTTTTGCCTGCGAGGTGGAAAATTGGCATCACGGGCAGACCCACGAAGACGCCTTCCTTTGTATACCGCCCCTCTACCATACCGGGGCGAAGATGCACTGGTTCGGACATTTTCTGGTGGGTGCGCCGGCGGTGCTGCTCAAAGGGGTTCGGCCGGAATGGATTCTAGAGGCGATTTCGGAAGAGCGGATCTCGGTGGCGTGGCTGTTGGTGCCCTGGGCCCATGATATTCTCATCGCGATTGAGAACGGGAGCGTCGAACTTGTGAACTATCGGCTGGACCATTGGCGTCTGATGCATATCGGTGCTCAACCGGTGCCAGCCAGTCTGATCCGAAAGTGGCGGACGATTTTCCCTCACCATGAGTATGACACCAATTACGGCCTGACGGAGGCGACCGGACCCGGCTGCGTCCACCTCGGCCTGGAGAATTATCATAAGGTCGGGGCGATCGGAATCCCCGGGTACAGCTGGGAGTGCCAGATATGGGATGAACGCCGGAAGTCGGTCGATCAGGGCGAGGCCGGGGAACTGGTGGTTCGAGGACGGGGGGTCATGAAGGGCTATTTCAAAAACCCGGCGGCCACCGATGACAACCTAGTGGACGGATGGTTGTTAACCGGGGACATTGCACGGCAGGATAGCGATGGCTTTATCTGGCTGGTCGATCGGAAAAAGGATGTCATTATCAGCGGCGGAGAAAATATCTTTCCGGTGGAAATCGAAAATTACTTGATGGAACATGAAGACATCCAGGACGTCGGCGTCATTGGTGTTCCGGATCGGCGCCTGGGAGAGATCGTGGCGGCTGTGGTATCCCTAAAACCGGAACGGCATGTTACTGAAGCGGAATTGGAAGTATTCTGTCGCATGCTGCCCAGATACCAGCGCCCCCGCCGATTCATCTTTGACGAAGTCCCACGCAACGCTACGGGAAAAATAGAAAAACCGAGACTGCGGCGGAAATATGCCGGATCGTCACCACCGTCACTTTGACTTTATCATTATCGGTTCCGGATTCGGGGGCAGTGTTGCGACACTTCGGCTCGCTGAAAAGGGATACCGGATCGCCGTTATTGAAAAAGGTCGCCGATATCGGCCTGAGGATTTCCCCCGCACCAGCTGGAACCTGCGCAAGTTCCTGTGGATGCCCCAGGTCGGCTGTTACGGAATACAATGCCTCACCCTGTTAAAGCATGTGTTCATCCTCCATGGGGCCGGCGTGGGTGGGGGCAGTCTCGTCTATGCCAATCAGCTCCTGACACCGCCGGATTCTGTTTTTAAGAAGCCGGAGTGGGGGCCGGGAGAATGGAAAGCTCGCTTGGCCCCCCATTACCAAGAGGCCCGCCGGATGCTCGGCGTTGCACCATCCCCATCGGTGGGCACCGCCGATGAAATACTTGCCGCGGTGGGACGGGAGGTCAGAGGGAAAGACACCTTTCATGTTAATGATGTCGGTGTGTTCTTCGGAGAACCGGGCAAGACCGTTCCGGATCCCTACTTTGGCGGAAGAGGTCCCGATAGAACCGGCTGCACTCTGTGCAGCGCCTGCATGACCGGGTGCCGCGACGGCGGGAAAAATACACTGGATAAAAACTACCTGTTTCTGGCCGAGCAGATGGGTGTTCAGGTGATTCCTGAAACAGAGGTTATTGCCGTTCATCCCCGGGGCGATCACTACCTATTACAGGCCAAGAAATCGACTGGTGTTCGGAAGCCCATCCGCCAGTATTTAACAGGGGGGGTGGTCTTCAGCGGCGGCGTTTTGGGTACGGTGAAACTGTTGATGCGCTGCAAAGCATTGGGGTATCTGCCCCGACTATCACATCGCATCGGCCACGGCGTTCGATCCAACTCCGAAGCGATTCTCGGGGTTCGTTCCAGGGACCCCAAGGCAGACTACGCCGATAACATCGCGATTACCTCCGGTATCTACCCCGATGATCGTACCCATATCGAAGTCGTCCGCTACCGGAAAGGTTCGGACGCCATGGGGCTGTTGACCGCGCCTTTGACAGACGGCGGGGAGGTCGTACCGCGATGGAAGCAATTGGCCCGGACGGCGGTGCAACGCCCGCTTAATTTCCTTCAGGCGGTCTGGCCGTTGGGGTGGGCCCGGAAAACCGCCATCCTCCTGGTCATGCAAACCTCGGAAAACCAGCTCCGTTTCGACTATGCGCCAAGGCCTTGGCGCCTCGGCCGGTACAGCCTGAATTCGAAACTTCCAATGGATGCCGAACGGATCCCGACCTATATCCCCATTGCCAACAAGGTCACTCGGCGGATGGCGGACCGGGTTGACGGGATGCCTCTGGGAGCATGGCCGGATGTCCTGTTCAACGTTCCGACAACGGCCCACATCCTGGGTGGCGCTGTAATGGGTGAAAGCGAACAGACCGGTGTCACCGATTTTTCCGGAAGGGTATTCGGATACCCCAATATGTATATCGCCGACGGTTCGGTGGTGCCGGTGAATCTTGGCACGAATCCGGCTCTGACCATTACGGCGTTGGCTGAATATATCATGTCTACCATACCTTCCAAATAAAAGAGCCCGCCTCAGGTCGCCATACTTTGTTCTCGGCTTCTGGCAATCCTCGGCGTATGTCCGTCCCGCCTCCGGTTGCCATAAGCCCGCGGCCTTGTCTGACAACCTGAGGCGGGCTCTTTGTCTATAAGCGAGAGGAACTTTTTGAACTGCCGCTTCTGCATTTTTGAAACACAGTAGGGAACAATTTTCTATGGGTTTCTTCTTGACTTTGATGACGCGAAGCGTCATATTTAGGTCAATGACACATTGCGTTATCAATCAGGTCAAGGGGTTCCATTGGAGGACTATACCGTGACAGAGAAAACCATCGAAACAGAAGACCGTTCAGGACGCATCGAAACGGCAAAGGATGCCATCGGGGAAACCATCGGCGCAGCCGGGCAGTTTCTTTCCGATCGGGTGTTGTCACCCATCGGTGCCGGTGCAGCCCCGCTGGCTCCAGCCGCCGAAAAAGCCATGAACTGTGCCGCCCGAACCGTCCGGGGAAGTGCAGATGCTGTGGCTAAAGTAGGTGGCGCCACCAGGGATGTGGTTGCGGATGGACTGACCACCGGGCACCGGGTGCTGCGAAAGGTCCCAGGAGTTGCGCGGGTCGAAGATACGGTATCGGCTGCCGTAAAGGCGATACCCGATCGTCTGAATCTGGTACGTGCGGATGATATCGCCGATCTCAAACGGTCGATTGATGCGCTCAACCGGCAGATAGATCGACTAGTCGAGAATACCTCTGGATAACCGACCATCTCTAATGCGAGAAGCGCCTGGCCGATAGCAGATGCTCAGAAGGGGGGACGCACGATGCGAAAAATTAAAAAGTACGCGAATCGGAAACTCTACGATACCACCGACAAACGCTATGTTTCCCTCAAGCGGCTGGCCGAGTTGATAAAAGCCGGAGAGGAAGTGCAGATCATCGACAATACCAATGGAGAGGATATTACGTCGTCCATTGTTTCCCAACTCCTTGCCCGAGACAAAAAGGAAACCAAGGAAGACGAGGTTCCCCCCGGGCTACTGTTCGATCTCCTCCGAAAAGGAGGAGGGGCGGTTTCCGACTATGCGCAGAAGTATGCCTCATTCTGGAAAAGCGCCCTTCATCTGGCCGAAGACGAAGGGGACAAGCTGATCAAACGTCTGGTCAAAAACAAGGAATTGACTGCAGCCGAAGCCGGTAAGTTGAGGAAGGAGATCGTCGGTTACGCCGGAAATATGAAAAGCTGGATTTCAGAAACGGTGGACCGGCGGGTTAAGGATGTCATGGGCAAGATGAACCTGGCGACCAAAGAGCAGATTGCCGAATTGACCGAAAAGGTCGAAACCCTTGCCAAGAAGATCGAGAAACTCGAACCGAAATAACCCGCCTGCCATCCCCTCCATTCTGTCCTCGATAAATCCGTCTGTTCGGAAACGGACTTGACGAAGTCTCCAGAAAGCTATATTAGAAATCTCATAAGGGTAGCTATAGTTATCTTATGAATATCTCATTTGGAGGCACCAATGGACCTTAAGCAGGCAGAAATCATACAGGTACTGCGCAGACGTGCTCAGATCAATCAGGGGGATTTCGGCGCCAAGGCGTTTTCGACCTCATTTGAATCGGGCCGAACCAAGGTGAAGAATATTGAACTCGGCAGGCAGGTGCCGACCTACGATGATCTGAAAAACATGGCAGAGGTTCTCGGGGTACCTGTTTCCGAACTGATGCCGAGCACCGACGTTCCAAATGAAGCCAACACCGACAGTGTTGAGATCAGCAGGGCCGTGCTGGACTGCTTTCCGGGGCTTGAAGATTACCTGAGCATGCTGGAAAAAGCGGTTAAAATTGACGACGGCGAGCTGATCAGTTACATTACAGGTAAGATTTCATCCCTGCTCCATCAACCCCAGGACGCCGAATATAACCGACGGCGATCCGGATAACGGCTGGAGGAAAAACCTATGCCCGGCTTACCAACCTCAGACAGCAACAACGTAGATCTGTATTTGCAATTGCTGTACGACGCCCAGAGGGTGGAAGACAGGAAAATGGTCCGGATGATCGTGCGGCAGCTTCGAAGCCATACCGGCCGAGGGGCCATCCCGGAAAACAGCGACGGGGTTATTCCGTTTCCGGTTGTGGCAAATGGCTCGGTGTGCGCGTTGACCGAGGTGGAATTCTGGAAAGATTCGAAGTTCTGGACGGATTTTATCCAGTTTATCGCAGTCCTCATCGTCGGCCTGTCGTGGTTCACATTACCGCTGCTTCTCAACGCATTCATCCTTCACGGATAGCTTGCGGTCCAGGTCGGGCCTTTAATCCGAGAGCAGGGTTAAAGGCCATGCGCACTGGGCTCGATTCCAATCCCCTGTTCCACGGGTGCCGCCTCGAAGGACCTCGAACCCACCTTACCCCTCAACGGTCCATTCCATCTTGAAAACCCGCCCCTGAGGCTCAATCCAAAGCGAGCCTGTATTTCCGGAGCAACATCGTCGCGTGTCATAATATCGTTGTGCGGTATTATTTACATTTGTACTTGACATGCGTACTCTTTTGGGTAATATAGGACCCAAAAGGGTATTTCTGTCATGGAAAAACAGGGCCATCATACGGAACTCAAACGGGACATCGGGCTATTTACCGCCACAGCCCTGGTGGTTGCCAATATGGTCGGCACCGGGATTTTTACCACATCCGGTTTTGTTATCGGCGAACTGGGCAGCCCCTATGTGATGCTGTTGTGCTGGATCGTGGGCGCGATCTTCGCTCTGTGCGGAGCCCTTTGTTACGGTGAACTTGGCGCCCGTTTCCCCGGCGCCGGCGGGGAGTATCTCTTCCTGAAAAAGGCCTTTGGGCGGCCGATGGGCTTTTTATCCGGGTGGATTTCCCTGATTGTGGGATTTTCGGCGCCAATCGCCGCGGCCGCCATCGCGTTTGCGACCTATTTTCTAAAGGCGATGTCCTATTCGCCGGATATAGAATGGTCCCTGGCCTTTGCCGGGCTACCGTCTTTTGCTCTATCGCCTCGGCTGGTCATCGCCATCGGCGTGGTGGGCACCGTCTCCATCCTTCATTGTCACAGCCTGAAATTGGGCAGTCGGGTTCAGAATGTGCTGACCCTCTTCAAGGTTGGTCTCATCCTCTTTTTTATTGTCGCCGGGCTTACATCCGGAAATGGGAGTTTCAAGCATCTCGGTGAGTTTCCCGGAACAGAGCAAATTTTTCGTGTCGAGTTCGCGGTGGCCCTGATTTTTGTCTCATTTGCCTACAGCGGTTGGAATGCGGCCGCATATCTGGGTGGGGAAATAGAGCGGCCCCGCAGAAATATCCCCCTGGCCCTGCTCGTCGGTACCATCATTGTCAGCGGCCTCTATATCCTATTGAACCTTGTATATATCTACGCGCTGCCCCCAGAGAAGATGAGCGGGCTGCTTGAAATCGGTGCTGCCGCCGCCAACACACTCTTTGGAAAAACCATCGGTGCGCTCATCAACGCGGCCATTGCCGTCGGGTTGTTGTCGGTTTTAAGTGCGATGATCCTCACCGGTCCCCGGGTCTACTACGCCATGGCCCGGGATGGGTTGTTTTTCCGTGCGTTCGGCCGCGTTGATGCCTGTCGGCACACGCCGGGCCCCGCCATCGGTCTGCAAGCCGGTCTGGCCGTCGTCATGATTCTCACCGCGGCTTATGACTTGCTGTTGCTGTATATCGGGTTTACCCTGTCCCTCTCGGCCATGCTTACCGTTGCCGGGTTGATCCGACTCCGGATCCAAGACCCCCTGCCGTCCGGGATGTATTCCACGTTTGCTTACCCCATCCCACCGCTGGTTTTCATCCTCGGAAATCTCTGGATTGTTTACGTATCGGTTATCAACCGGCCCGGGCCGATACTGGCCGGGGTCGCAACACTGGCCCTGGGGCTTTGTTTTTATGTGATTTTTGGTCGACGGTCAGAGGCGGCAGGAATCGTCGAAGGCCGCCAACCGGAACCCGTATCTGTCTCGGACAGCCCGCCAGCCGGATAGCCCGGCTGGAGAAAGGAGGATCATTCAATGAACCGGAGCAGCTATCATCACCGTTATCTCGTTTTCATTACTATTTTCCTGATGGTGGGGGCGGCGGCCATTATCGATGTCCAGAAGGCCGATGCCGTCCGGCCCGGGGAAGTTTCCTGGACGGCGGAAGGGGTTGCGGCCCTTCGGGCGATCGGAGCCCTGTGCCCGGATGAGAAGATACGGAATCCGGACTACCTTGCCGTAAAATTTATCAATCCCGCCTACTGGCACTATTCCGTATACAATCCGTCAAACTACGACGTGTCCATGAGAGTGGTTCGGGCCTATCGGGTCGACACCTATTTTCTGGTGAATGCCCGTACCCACAAGCTCGACCAGACCTTGCTTGAGATGGCCTCAGACGGACTGGAGCAGGTGGTGGTGCTCGGTGCCGGATTCGACACGAGAGCTTACCGATTTGCCGAGAAGATGCTGGGTATCAAGTTCTTCGAGCTGGATCTGCCCGCAACTCTGGAAAGAAAAAAGCAGGTCGTTGAAAAAGCTCTGGGGCAGGTACCGGATTACGTGGCTTACGCCCCCATCGATTTCAATACGGAAACCATCGAGGAGGCGCTGGTTCGGGTCGGGTACGATCCCGCGAAGAAAACCTATTTCGTGTGGGAAGGGGTCACCATGTACATCACCGAGGAGGCGGTGAAAGCGACCTTGCAGTTCATCGCCACCCGATCGGCGCCCGGCAGCGCCGTGGTCTTTGACTACCTGCTGGCCGGTGTGGCGGCCCGGGACTGGAAAAAATACCCCAAGGCGCGCATGTCGGCATCCCTTTGCGCACTGCACAGCGAGCCCTGGATATTCGGATTTCCGGAACCATCGGCAGAAGAGTTTGTGCGACAGACCGGTCTCGAAGTGGTCGAGGATCTCAGCGGTGAAGAAATGACCACCAAGTTTATGACCCGATCCGATGGCAAACTCGATGGCATGGCCGGAAGCCACTGGGGATTGATGCATGCAAAGGTGCCGGAACGATAGGAAACATGGGGAAAGCGGACATGGTTCAAAGTACCATGGTTTTAAAGAATTACGGGCCTATACCCAACATAAGGAATGCACCTATAATGCCCCCTCCCTCTAGCTCCCTCCCGCCAGGGGAGGGAGAAAATCTTGTCCTCCCCCTCGATGGGGGAGGCGCGGTGGGGGTGATAGCGTGGCCAACATCATTTTTTATAGGCACAAAGAATTATGGCTTCAAGGAGGAACCTGACATGTTTCGACACACACAAGCATATACCTGGATTCGAAACGGATGGATCGCATCCATCGTGACCGTCCTGGTCCTGACGGTTCCGGCAGGCGCACTGGCGGTTCGCCCCGGCAAGGTATCATTTACTGCTGAAATCACGACGGCCCAGCGGGCGGTGGCCGCCATGCACCCGGATGAAAAACTGCGAAACCCGGATTATCTCGCGGAGAAGTTCGTGAGTGATGAATGCTGGCATTACTATCACTACAGCCGGGATTTCAAGACGTCTATGAAATTCATCAAAGGTTTTCGTGTCGGGACCTACTACTATGTCAACGCACGGACCAAACATATTGATCGCCTTCTAACGGAAGCGGCCCAGGATGGCTTGGAGCAGGTCCTGGTGTTGGGGGCCGGGTTCGACACTCGCGCGTACCGATTTCAAAAGCACCTGCCAAAGGTAAAATTCTTCGAGATGGACTTGCCCGCGACCCTCGCCCATAAACAGGCCACCGTCAGACAGATCTTTGGAAAGACCCCTAAAAATGTGACCTATGTGCCCATCGATTTTAACACCCAGGACATTGGAACGTCCCTCAAGGCGAAGGGGTACAATCCGAAACGAAAGACCTTTATCATTTGGGAGGGGGTAACCTATTACATTACCCCCCAGGCGGTCGACAACACACTGCGGTTTATCTCGAGCCATTCCGCACCCGGCAGCGCCGTGGTTTTCGATTATATGCCGGAGCCGGCTGTCAAAGGAGATTACAAGAAATACCCGACAGCCCGGCGGGCCGCCTTTCGTGTCGCACTGGCGGGAGAGCCGTTGCTCAGCGGGCTTCCGGAAGGTGGGGAAGCGGTAAAGGGATACATCAATGAGCGCGGGCTGGAAGTGATTTCCGATGTGGGGCCCCAGGAACTCACCCAGATGTACCTTATCGGAAGTGATGGAAAGCCGGATGGAAAACCCCCCGGACATTTTAGAATTGTTCATGCGCGGGTGCCCTAGAGACCGATCCCTGGGGCAGAAATCGTACCCACAGATGGATTTGAATATCCCCGTTCTTGATCGATTCCGATTCCGAAAGCGATGCCGACGTCGGACATGGCCAAAACTGAATTTGTCCGGCACGGTAAATATAGATGCGCGTTAAATACTGACGGAACATATTTGTGGCAACGACAATACGTGTTGTGAAGCGCACCCGATGCTGGTATGAGAAAAACCGGAGGGTGCGCTTCGTGTATCGATATCATGACAGGGCTGGATGGTCGGACAAAATCAAAACCACGGGTAAGTGGTTCTTGGATACGTTTGTCAACCCGTTGCTGATCATCGTCAACTGTCTGATCGGATTTATCTTCGAATTTCTTGTCGAGCTCCCCTTTCTGGTTATCCTCGGATTTCATCATCTGTTCGGAAAAAACCGCCCGACGGAGTAGTATTTCCCCGGCCACACCACCGAACCGGCGCCTTGACACCGTCGCGGTCCATATCCTATTCTAAGAGATTAAAGATCACGTCACCCGTATCCTTCCACAGTTCTCAAGGGACCGCCGTGGGGACGGGTGTCTGGCACCCAGCCTGCAGGTTATTTCTTCTGGAAATGGAAAAAGGCCGCATGCCCGGAGAAAATTTAATATCAAGACGTGTAACAGCCCTTCTGGTCTACGGCCGACCGCCGCTGGTTTTTGCCGCCATGCTTTGCGCCGTATCGGTGATGTGGTGGCGCAGTCCGGTAGTGTATACCCTCGGTGTGGTTCTCCTGTTTATTTCCATGACCTTCGATCTTGTCGACGGCTGGTTTGCCGCCCGATACCGGCCCGATTCTCCCATGGGGCACTTGGCCGAACGGATCATGGACAAGCTGGTCTATTCGATCATCTTTCCGGTTATCGCCGTAGGGGTAATGTGGCGGCTGGTGTTCATTTTGGAAGGGCACACCCGCGGGGAGCTGCTCCATGCCATTTTCATTCTGATTTTGTGTATCACGGTACTGGTGCGGGACAGCTTTGCGGCATTCATGCGCGGATTTGCTCTCAGGCAGGGGCAAGAACCCGAGATGAGAGAATTCACCCGCCTGAGAACCGCCGTGGCGGCTCCGGTGGCGTTTCTGCTTTATGCACACGCGTTTTATGTGCCTGAAGGACCTCCGTCATGGGTTTATTTTTGGATCTCGTGGCTGGGCAACCTGCCCCTGCGACTCCTCTTTGTGATCGAAATTGTTTTTCTGGTCATCAATCTTGGATCCATTGCGGGCTACTGCCGAAAATACGGCACCTATTGCCTAGATGAGCTCTGTCTCGAGAACGAAATGCTTCGCCGGAAGATCCTGACCTTTTTCCCCAATTCCCTGACCGTGATGAATGCCATGATGGGTATATTGTCCGTTTTCTTTGCTTATCAGGGGCGTATCCGGGAAGCTTACCTTATACTGATTGGGGCCACCCTGTTTGACAAGCTGGACGGGGCCGTGGCTCGCCGGCTGGGATTGACGGAGCCACCCGAGGAAACCGACCAACCCCGTAAAATCAGCCTCGGAGCGCTTCTCGATGACCTGGCGGACGGTGTCAGCTTCTGCATTGTTCCGGCGTGGATTTTCTATATCGTTATTTCCAGCGTGGATGCGCCACTGGTGAACCGGATTCCGCTGGGGTGGATCGCTATTTTTTACGCGGCCATGGGGGTTCTGCGGCTCATTTACTTTACCCTTGATAAGAGTCCTATCCCCGGATTTTTCAAGGGCCTTCCGACGCCTGCCGCTGCCCTGCTGGTGGTATCACCCCTTCTGATTCTAGAACAGGCCCGCATGGACGCTTCCGGAACGTTTGTATTCTGGGGTGTGTTCTGCTCGGGATTGATGATGTTTACAGCGATATTGATGAATATTTATCCTATCCGTTATCTGCATTACGGACGGTTCATGAACCGGAACCCACTGTTCGCATCCATCATGATGCTCTTGGGCGTGGCATTCGTATTCACACCCTATTTCGGCCATTTTTGTTTTACATGTATGTTTATCTATCTGCTGTCTCCTTTGGTGACATGGCGAATACGACCGGAAATTGCCGCGCGGGAGACGTAACGCTAAATCTGCGGATTGGGGCGAAGTTTCGTAGATATGCAAGAAGGGCTTAACAGGCCCTTTTTTTGTGCTCATATTTCGCATTAGCGGAAAAGGGTCGGTGGAGGCATCTTCAACCATTGCCGGTTCCAGTGGACCGATGATTTCGATTCCGAATGCGATAGCGATCCCGATACCGGAGTTGTGATGGTTTCGTTCTCCACTCGAATCCTCGACCCCTTGGCCCATTGAATCCTTTGGGATTACAATGACTTCAGTTGTGACTGTAGACTAACTGGGTATGAACGCTGGTAGTATTGGGGAAGGTATAGTTCATTCCGGCCAGATATACTTATTGAAGGCCTCTTCACGACTGCGGATGGTATCGGTGAAATTTTGAATGTCGTTGATGCTGCGAAAGGCCAGATACCCTTCATAGACGAAATCCATGATGCGGCCAAGCCCCATGAGCCGGGACGCGCTGCGAGCGGTTTTCAACGAGACGCCGACGAACCATTTTTTACTGAAGCGGTGAAATTCGAGTACCGAGTCCGTCGCCAGTTCTATTTGAGCCATCCTCTGGTCGAAGTTATCGAGATCTCGGTATATGGTTTCGTATTGGGTTGAGCTCAACTCCGCGCCATATCCATGGATGATCATCCGTTCCACCAATCGATCGTCCAACTCTTCAGAGAGTTCCTGCAGATCGAAGACCATGTCTACGGCCGACAGGATGTTCCCATCGATTCGACCTTCCAGAGCCTGGTGTAACTTCCGAATGCCGTTGTCCCGAAACCTAAAATCCTTGGGCCCGTATATCTGATCGAAGAAAAATTTACCGATTCGATAGTAGTCCGGATTTTCTTTCAAATCGCTATAGGTTTGGCTCATCCGGTTGGATTGGTATGCTTGGAGCCCTATTCTGAGGTCATCAAACTGCGGATGGGTGAACCCCTCCTGAACCTCAAAGGTATTAAATTCTGTTGGTGTTCTCATAATGGTGGGTAAAATAAGGTGTCGATGCCCGGAAGTCAATTCTAAAGCAGAAAATCAACAGGCAACGGGAGGGGCCGAAAGCCGCCTCCCGCCTGTCGAATCGGCATGATCGGTTATGTTTTTTGCCTGGCCCGGATGATTCTACCAGCGCCCGCCGCCCTTACCGCCGCGACCATGGCCCCCGGTAAAGCTGGGATCGATCTTTTTAATCTTGAGCCAATGGTCGAGCCGCTTCTGAGCCATTGTGGCTTTCAATTTCGAAATCTCTTTTTGCAGGGAAGCGGCGTTCTTCGCATCCGGCTCCCGTTTGGCAATTTCAGCCTTAAGCTCAAGTTTTTTCTGGTAAATGTCCTGGCGAAGATCCTGGGTGGCATCACGGAATGCCTGGCGTTCGGTATCCAGCTGCTGGCGCTGCTCGTCGGTCAGATTGGCGTCATAGTTGCTCCGCCCGTACCCGCGCCCTTTACCATATCCTTTGCCGTGGCCGTATCCGGCTCCCGGGCCGTAACCGGGGCAGCCACCCTGGGACCATCCCTGACCTCCGCCCATGCCTCGGCCGTATCCTCGCTGGGTGTCATCCCAATGTGCCTGGGCTGCCGTTCCGATGGCCAAGGTGATGACCATTACCGCTAATGTTGGTACCATCCAACGTTTCCGTGTCATGTGAAGTCCTCCTTCATGGGGTTAAATGTGATGTCATGTTCGTTGTCGGGCTATAGAGCAAGCCACGTGCCAAAGGTTTCAGAGTGTTTCGGAAAAATTGAAATATATTGAAATCATTTAATAAAAATTGACAACCAGCGGCTATGAGCAAATTATGCTTGAATAACGCTTTTCGGGAGTGGATACTAATTACCCGGTGTTCTGGATACACCCGGGTAATATTTACCCGATCAGTCGGATCCAATAACAGGCGGACCGGCATACAAATCATTTCTGAAAACTTGTTTCAGAACGACGAATCGGCTCGGAAGCACTAAACTGCGCAGCTCTCTGGGGCTGTTAACCAAAAAGCGTTATTCGTAAAATCGCGGAGCGATTTTACTGGCACTGGATTTGCTGTGACAACTTCATGATGAAAACAATAAACCCCCATTCATCGATATGGCGCGTGGTTCCCCCCTGGCTGCTGATAGGGTCTGCAGTGGTTCTGGTGCCGATTTTTATCTATGTGGCGGTCGAAAATATCCGTTTTCGGAACGAAAGCAGTATCCGACTCCTCGCCGAAAAGGGCGAAGCCCTGATCCGCTCGTTTGAGGCCGGTACCCGCGCAGGCATGAGAGGCGACGGACGACGTGATTTCCGGCTTCAGAGACTGATTGTCGAAACGGCTCAATTGCCGGATATCGCTTATATCCTGGTGACTGATGGCCACGGGACCATTCTTGCTCACAACGACCTTGCGAAAGTGGGAGATGTTTATGGGCATGGAATTGAACTGGATCAGCTTGTCCAGACGAGCAACACCCAGTGGCGGACCCTTCACCTGTCCACCGGGGAACCGGTGTTCGAAGTGTTCCGGCGCTTCAAATCTACCGGGCCTCCTCAGCATATGCGACGGGGGAAGAAACGATTCCACTCACCGACTCCCGAATCGGATCGTGCCATGAAAGCGGATGTGCAGCAGCCGCGGGCCATTTTCGTCGGCCTGGATATGACCACGGTGGAGCAGGCGCGAAAGGCGGATATCCGCCACAGTGTTGTGACCGCATCCATTCTACTGCTGGGCGGGTTGGCAGGAATAGCGCTCCTCCTGCTCCTGCAGGGATACCGATCCACCCGGGTTTCCCTGGAACGGGTCAAAGCCTTTTCCACCTCCCTCGTGGAACACATGCCCATGGGTTTGATCGCAGCCGATGCTGCAGGGAAGGTGACTTCCGTTAATCCGGCGGCAGAGTCCATGTTGGGCATTACGTCCGAAAACGTCGCAAGCAAGATGCTCTGGGATGTTCTGCCCTCCGAACTCGTGGGGGCAATGGAAACCGCCGACCTCCACGATTCTGTCATCGACTTGGAAGTCGAGTGCCGCTTGTCCACGGGACGACGGATCCCACTGGCGGTCAGCGCGGCCTATCTGCCGGATGGCGGGAGTGTCGTACTATTCAAAGATCAGAGCGAAATCGCACAACTTCGAAAGCAGGTGCTTCGCAGTCAGCGCCTGGCCACGGTGGGACAGCTTGCAGCCGGCGTGGCTCATGAAGTTCGCAATCCGTTGAGTTCCCTTAAGGGATTTGCCACATACTTCAAGGAACGATATCGAAACGTTCCGGAAGACCAGCAAATTGCAGATCTGATGATCCAGGAGACGGATCGAATGAATCGGGTGGTCAGACAGCTTCTGGAATTTTCCCACCCCGTGAGTATCCGAAAGTCTGAAATTTCCGTACCGGAGCTTGTCCAGGACGCCATCCGACTGGTTGCCAGAAAGGCCGAGGAGTCCGGTCTCACCATCCATAGCCGGATTGCAGATGATCTTCCGGCTCTATCCGCGGATCCAGATAAGCTCCGCCAGGTGTTATTGAACCTCTTTATAAACAGCATCGACGCCATGGAGCCCGGGGACCAGCTGTCGGTGGTTGCCGAAGATCGCGGCGCTCCGGGCGGTATTAAAATCCGGATTTCGGACACCGGCAGGGGCATCGATGAAACCCATTTGCCCCATATCTTCGATCCGTATTTTACCACCAAATCTGCGGGCACCGGGCTCGGTTTGGCCATTGCCCACAATATTATGGAGGCCCACGGCGGGCAGATCCGCATTAAGAGCCGGGTCGGGGAAGGCACAGAGGTGTCTCTGATCTTTCCGAATTAATATCCGTTTCAGAAGGTATTCGGTTGAAGCCATGAAAGATGCACCTGTCATACTCGTTGTGGATGACGACAGCGCCCACCGGACCATGCTTCGAACCCTGCTCAGCGGGTGGGGATACGCGGTAACGGAAGCAGATGACGGAGCAACAGCCATTGCGGCGGTAGAGCAAAGACCCTTTGATCTGGTGCTCATGGATATCCGGATGGTGAGCATTTCCGGCATCGAAGCATTGGATGGCATTAAGCGGCGGAACCCGGCGATTCCCGTGGTGATGATGACCGCCTATTCTTCCGTAGACACCGCGGTGGATGCTCTGAAAAAAGGCGCATACGACTATCTCACCAAACCGTTTGATTTTGAGAAACTCAAGGTGACCCTTGCGCGGGCCCTTGAGCACACACAATTGAAAGAGGAAAATCGACGTCTCCGGGAGAATCTGTCTCGTCATTTTGAGCGGCAGCAAATCATTGGGAGCAGTTCAGTGATGGAACGGCTGCTCGACACGGTGGCCCAGGTGGCGACATCGGAAGCCACCGTACTGCTCACGGGGGAGTCCGGCACGGGAAAGGAATTGATCGCCGAAGCGGTTCACGTCAACAGCAAGCGTCAAGCGGGTCCCTTTGTCAAAATCAACTGTGCCGCCATCACCGAGACCCTGCTCGAATCGGAACTTTTCGGTCACGAAAAGGGGGCATTTACCGGTGCTGATCGAAGAAAAGAAGGCCGTTTTCTACAGGCCGAAGGAGGAAGCATATTTCTCGATGAGGTCAGCGAGATGTCTCTGGGTATGCAGGTAAAGCTGTTGCGTGTGATCCAGGAAAGAGAGGTCACACGTGTCGGAGGCAGTGATATGCTTCCCATCAATGTCCGGATCATCGCGGCGACCAATAAAAACCTTCGGGACCTCGTTGAAAACGGAAAGTTTCGGGAAGATCTCTATTACCGGCTGAATGTCGTGAACATCGAGGTGCCACCACTTCGAATGCGCTCAGAAGATATTCCATTGCTGGCCCAATCCTTTCTGGAACGGTTCGCTGCGCAGAATCAGAAACAGGTCAATGGCTTTACGCCGCATGCCATGGAGGAACTGATCAGGTATGAATGGCCGGGGAATGTCCGCGAACTCATGAACGTGGTGGAGCGTGCCGTGGTGTTGAGCCGAGGAGACTATTTGGATTCTGAGAGCCTGCTATTGACCGCACAGGGCATGGTGTCCACCACATCTTCCGGGGACCACATCGGTGACGTCAAGGAGAAAGCGACCCTTGACAATGTGGAAAAGGCAACAATTTTAAAGACGCTCGATGCCACGGGAGGCAATAAAAGTGAGGCCGCCAGACGTCTCGGGATTACCCGCAAGACGCTGAATAATAAGTTAAAGAAATATGGCCTCATGGGGTGATGCTTCCTTCGCCATCGAGAAAGGAGAGTTTTGAGTCTCTTTAACGTTTTGGAATGTATCGGGAAACTCAATATCGAAGCACGAAATTCGAATTACGAAACAATATCAAAACTACAATTTAAAAAATTTCAAACAGCACCATTCCCCTCCAGTGTATGAACGCTTGAAGGTGTGCTTTTTTCTGTCATTTGGTATTCGAATTTTTTTCGAATTTCGGTATCCGGATTTCGTATTTGTTTTGTGAGTTGCGCGAAGTAAAACACGGCTTCAAAGGATTGGGGAGGTAAGCTCTTATGATGGGTGACGGAAATATGATCGTTCCGTGCAGCCAGTGCGGTGCCAAAAACCGGATTCCGACTGAGAAATTCGGGACTCCGGCCAGGTGCGGAAAGTGCGCCGCTGAACTGGACACCGATATCCGATATACGCTTCGTTGCATGGGGTGTGGCGCAAAAAACAGTGTGCCGGCAAATAAGCTCAACGCTAGGGCAAAATGCGGCAAGTGTTCGGAGCCGCTGGCGACTGGAGAGATCTTTGCACCCCAGCCCATGATGATTTCCGATATGAATTTTGATGAAAAGGTGATGAAATCTCCGTTGCCGGTCCTACTGTTCGCCTGGGCTCCGTCATGACCCTCCTGCGCGACGGTCGGTCCGATCGTCGATCAATTTGCCACCGATGCCAAAGGGAAGATCCGGGTTGGCAAGCTAAATATCAATACGAGCCCTCAAACCGCTTCCCGGCTGAACATTCTGGGCATTCCATTTCTATTTGTCTACGACAACGGCCAGATTCGGGAGACCTGGCCGGGGGTGGGAAGTAAGCATGAGCTTATGATGAAAATGGCACCTTATATATGACGGGTATTAGGTATTGGGTACTGGGTACTCGCCACTACCTCAAGAAATCGAGTTCTATCTTAGCAGCTAATACCAAATACCAAATATCAAATACCAAATCAGTAGTGTCCCAACGTTTATGTGAATAAATTCAATTGTTTCTGTCTTGTAGTAATTTCTTTAATGTATGTGTCAACTGTAAGTACCTGTAATAACGGGGATCGCTCAAAGATAGTAATACTTAA
>Ga0209780_1000069_pt1 | contig 44216 bp, 21 predicted proteins | sample WorMetexBAHAMAS2_FD_187384 | JGI IMG/M metagenome (GOLD analysis project Ga0209780, IMG submission 187384) | Marine gutless worms symbiont microbial communities from Max Planck institute for Marine Microbiology, Germany - Inanidrilus exumae... | ecosystem: Host-associated > Annelida > Digestive...
GGTCAAGGTCAGGAGCCCATGAAAGTCGGAAATTCGACCATCTTGGACCATTTTCAAACTCTTTCTCCTTCCCCATTTATAATGGGGGCTGACAAATGACCACAGATTCTTAAATTAGGGGGCAATATCTAAAATTTAACCGGTCAGATTTTTAAAATTCGTTCTCGTTTTTTGTCACGTGACCTCTGAACTTTGGTCCTAACCACGTCTGATGGCCCTAGTCTGCCCTAGCGGAAGTCAACCGTCAGTCTCCGTACGGGACTATTTTTTGCTTTTATTACTTTGATACTGTTTGAGCTGTGCATAAATACTGCTCAGCAGTATCCAGTGATGTTCTTGTAGACCTCTTGGGCCAATGGCTACAACCCAAGTAAATGTGGAAGATATGTCGATTGTGTGTGATTTTTTGTTTCCACATAGTGGCAGGCTTTGACATAACCCAAGTCTGCATTACGTTTTGAATGTGAGAGTTGTCATATTGAACTACAGTTATTGGAATTTGTTCCATTTTACCAAGAACTTCTGTGGCAATAGATTCTCTCTAAAAGAGTGCATATTATCTCGATTTGTTTAAATAAATAACTTAGTAGACTAGTAGCAGTCTAAGTAATCTTGAGATGTGTAATTCTGACTATGCCTTAGTGTGTGACGCTGGAACATGCATTTGCTACTTTTGTTGAAGCAATATAATACAGTGTGTATATAGTTACAAGTTCAACACAGGTAGTTCCAGTAGTTCCAGATGAGTATGACAGATGCTTAAGTAGAGATACAGTAAAACACTGTCGATAATACGGTAACACAGCTTAACTTCATCATTTCACTGTTTTATTATGTCTTTGCCAGCTGACAATGTCAGCTGTTCATCATGAGCATGGGAATTATTTGAAATAATTCTTTGGTGGAAGGCGGATGCGCCCGGACCGAGCTTTGAACCCCGGCTCCTCAACACATCACGCTCTACTGCACATGGCACCCGAGTGCTTTGACCACTGGGCTACATGGGCAGGTAGGTCAGGGTCACAACAGGCCTTAGTATGTGGTTGCAAGGCATCCATGTCAACAGTGGGTCATCGAAGTCCCATCTTCTCGTTGTATAAAGATTTGTGATGATAATTGCTGTGAAGCTGTATTGTTTTTGGCAATGTTGCAGCAGCAGCAGAACGCTCGAGCGGTAGAAATCCGGTGGATGCAAATGGGATTGATCCATCATTATCGGCCATCGGCAGTCCGTGGCCTCACAATGTTCTGTCAGCGGACGCAGTCCGACCACCGTCCAGCTATAGCCAGTCAGTCAGCAGTTATCCACCAAGTACATTTCGCTGACATCCATGGCAGTGCAGTTGTCCAAATGAGTGTCACACATCGAAGTTCAGATACAGTGAAAATCTTTGCCGAGAGCCATGCACTCGCTATCAAGTCAGCGTCAATGATGTGGTCACACTGTGGCCTGGTTTCTTTGCGAAAACTGCATTTGATGGATTGTATTATAAGAGCTGATGCATTCGCTGTATATGTATTCTGTTGTTAATGACCATATGTCCATCGACTGATATCGAACCAGTAGTTCTTGATGTTAATTATCGCATTATTTCCACTTGTGTCATTCTAGCTGTTTATCTTCACATTTGACTGGAATGTGCGGCGTTTTCTGGCCTGCATTTGAAGTGGACATTTTGTCGTTTGCCATGAATTACGTGTCAGATCACTTGTATTTGATGTTTTTGTTGAGTTCTTAACAAGTTGTACAACGAATTGTCATAACTAGTTATTTAATCGCAGTGGTGCTAAACTGTAATTTTAATATATCAGCAGTTGCCATAATAGTAGCCGGTGAAATAGGCAGCCTGTTTTTATTCGTTGAAGAATTAAGGAATGTCTTGTAATGAGGAAGGCAGGCATATTCATTTGAAGGCCTGCTTGTTTTGTTTTTATCAGTATTATGACTGTCGCTGTACTGCATACCGTTCGTATGGTGACGTTGAATAATTTTATTACTGTCGGACTGAAATTTTTGTGTAATGTAGTAAGTGTAATTTTTTGTGCATGCGTCCCTGATAGCAGAGAGCTTGGTTAAGAGAATCGGGTGAAGCCAACTTAAGCTTAATTAACAGTTTAATGTGCCATGTTACCGTGCGGTTAAATGTCGCATCAGCTGTGGAGTGAAACAAAAGTAACACTATTACTACATCAAAAGTTCAAAATTTTAACTTTTCTTTCACTCATGCCACGCGTGAATCTCCACGAATTTGCGGAATATTATACCCATGGTATAACAGTGTGTAGACTATTCTGCAAATTTGCGATGAATGACGGTGGCATTAGTAAACTGTAAATTTGGGTCTGTTGTTCTTATCTATAGTTTCTTAGCATCATCTAGTGTTGGTGCAAAGAGTTCTATGGACGCACAGCTTGCTTTCCATACTAACCTGTGCTATTATTGTACCTGCATTTCAGTGGATATTTGACGTGCTGCTAATGTGTAAATATTGCTATTATAATTGGCCGGCTTTTACTTTGTAGATTTTATTTACTGCTCCCTGTCCAGAAGGAAAGAAAAATTACTAACCACATTTTGAGAGTGACATGATGTCCATATGTGAAGCAACAGAAGCATTGATTATTAGCAGCATTGGTCAAATCACTGCTTTTATGTGAAATGGAAGTAAAGTAACTTAGTTTAGAAAATCAGCTTTTATTGCCTACATTCATTCTTGTTTGCTGACTGTAACTTAGTTGCTAAGGGAGCTAAATATGTTTGAATAGACTCAAACCATTTACTTGCTCGGTGCAGTGTGTGACAAAGAAGGAAATTGGCTGGGGTTAATTTGATAGGTTTAGCCACTTAGGGGTTTCTCGATGTCTAACTTTGTTGTTGTTGCTTTGATTAGACAATGTGATTGCCAGACCATTATCTAGTTGGACCCCTCTAAGGAAATCTAGATAGTCAAGGATTTTTCTCCACAAAGACCAGGCCACGGAGTACATCTTTAAGCTGTTGTATGCTACGTTATAAATCGTATTTCACTTGCTTTTAGTCGTAAGTCCATTAATCTTCACTCTGTAGGCACAGTATAACCTAGCAGTGTTGTGAGAGGGGTCGTCACTAGCCAACTGGACAATGAAATAACAATAATGATAGTCGAATTCCCTCCTCTAAAGTTCTGGATTTCTCCTAAACCTTCCAGGACCTAGAAAATGCTGTTTGTCTTTATATTTGAGCATTGCTGGACTATGACAAAGTCCTGGAAAGACGTTCTTGGGGTCCTGGAAAAGTCCTGGGGGTTTTTTGGTAATTAAGACAGTGCATAGTGGAGAGTGCACAGTTTGCAGTGTGGGCGTGGGTGAGATTTTAAGCATGTGCATGCAGAACATAGTTGTTTTGTTCATCTGCAGCTGTTACAAAGTTTGCTGTAGCTTGTGAAGATGTCAGCTGTATGGTTCATTTATTAAAGTTTGAGAGTAAATGTTCATGAACTGGCGTAGACCTGTGGTCCTACATTGCCTGGTAGATAGACCTGCTCTGTACTTTGCCAGTAGGTCTGCTGTCTTATGTTAAGAGTGGGCGCTTCCCATCCTTCAGAGCCAGACCAGCTGGTTCTTTCCTCATGAGCACATCCGCTGCACTGAAAGTGTGGCTAATGCAGTCGTTCAAGGCGTGGTGTCTCAGAACTAGGCTGGGAGTTAACGAAGACATGAGTGCCACTGGGCTCAAACAAACTGCCACGGCAGCAAGTGTGTGGACTACCAAGCTTGGAACCCTGCCTCAACGCGACATTATTATTATTATTATTATTATTATTATTATTATTACCGGTACTACTACTATTACTATTACTATTACATCAACAACAATAACAACAAGCAAGCTATTAGCATCAGTGTAAGCAAATTTGCTGGAATGGCTAAATGTCATCTTCATGGGTGTGCGCATGGCAAATGTGCCTTGGATGGCGACTGCATTAAAGCGTTGTATCGTCATTGACAGTCACTGGAAAAGGAATGCGCTCTCACGAGAATCGTCCGACTCCTGTGAAATGCGCCTGCGATTCTGTACGTCTGTTCTTATTATTAGTATTTTTATTATTACTATTATTAATATTTATTACTGAATGTGCTAGTAATTCTCAGTGTCAATCTGTTGTGAGTTTTGCTGTCAATACCAGAGCAATTAATTGCCTGGTAAGGCATCTCCAGAATGAACTACTTACTATACGGTCGATAGGGCTGTTAAATTCTGCTCGCCATTCTGCTCGTTTGTTTACTGGTTAACTCGCACGACGTGGTGTACAACGTGACAACTGTGTTGATAATTTGTAAAACACTGTCCAAAGTAATTTGGCAAAAGGCCGCATCGCCGTCTTGTCAGTCGTCCGCCATGTGAACTTAGGCAGGCATATTCACCAGCGGTGGCAGACTAATGGTGCTGAATACACTGATGTGAAGGTACATTATAATGGGCTGGCACATGACCCTCTCAGAAGTAACCCTTTTACGGGGATCTGGATCCCCCATCTAATAAATGGTTCCTTTGGCTCACACGAGTCAAACACCCAAATTTCGTATGGATCAGTTCAGCCGTTTTTGCACAGCTTGCCCATTTGCCCATCACACACACCGACATACGGTATGCACAGACCATGGTACTTACAATATCTGTAGCAATAGGCACATCTATACGATATGGTACGGTGGATTAACGTGCGCTCAAAAGCTGACGAGATGGCCAACTTAATCTAGCGCATGGCCCAGGTGGTGTGGCCTAAAAACATGTGGCAGATGGTAATGTTGCTCTGCAACATTGTGCATATTGCCACTCAAGATCTGTGGTTTACCACCTGTAAGTTGTATTCATTTCCGGTTGCTGTCAGTGAGTCACTCTGGCTCAGTCAAAATGAAATCCATCTCCCTAGTAAAAGTCCTGAACCTTCAAAACGAATCTGTAGCTGCTGCTGTACAAGAAAATTCCAGATAGTTCGTGGAAGGCAAATAGTTATAAACAAGGTGATGACAAACGCAAAATTGAACAATTTATTCAAAATTGTTAAAGATTTCTTGGGCCATTACCATGCTGACTGTATCAAATTTTTTATGTATTGGCGGTAACGGCAGTGTAGCAAGAATGTCTGTCAGATCCGGATGATGTACTACATATGCATTTCAGGTTTATGTTCTGTTTATTGTCTAACTGTTAATTAGTTTTGTGTCACCTAATAATGTCAGTCTTATCCAGCTATGTTTTGACTACAGAGCATTACTGTACCAAGAATAAATTTCAATAGTCTGATTAATAAATTGAATGCGGTTTGAATGTCACTGAATATAGCACCTGTGTATGTGTTTGTGTTTATGTCCATAAGCATTCTGGAGGAATTTGAAATAAAATGTGCAAATGTGAGTGGTTGATGTTGTGTCTTTACTGAAATTTTGGAGAATTATTTTTACCTATTGCATTCTTCTGCTCTCGGTTGGATAGTTGCGAGTATGGTGTATTGTTGATTGTTCAACCAAAGGAATTTATTGTCGTTATATATGTTACAGAATCTGTATAGTTCAGCTGTTGGGTAATTATACCCATGGTGTGCTGTATATTGTAAAGTTGTACTCTATGCAGTAGCAGTTGTTGCTATTTTAGCTGTTCTTGAATTAAGCATGTTAGTGTATTAGCTGTGATTGGAAGACACTCAAAGCAATACTTAGTTTCTAGCATGGACACTGGACAGTTTTCATGTAGAGAGCTATGCAGCCGGTCTGATTCTGCTGTAATAAAATCGTCAAGCTGTCCCGAGTCTGGGTTTCTGTCCCAGTCAATGATATTTAAATCGTTACTCGTTACTTGTTGCTTATCCATGTGGCAGTGGTAAAGTGTATGATCATCCACTTCCCTGTTATGATTGGTCATGGTGGCCTTACGTGAGTGTGATTTTTTGGAATGATGTCATTCCATATTTCATGTTGTCTTTCAGTTAATCTTGGTGTAAACTGGCTGTAGCGTGATTCCGAAATGAATGCTTTGACATATAAAAAATTCCATCCTGTCAGAAGTATTAACTACTATTAAACTGATACTGATCTGATTTAGTGGGACAGATACGATAGCTATTGAAATTAGAAACGTTTGGACACCTGTTTAACATGGAGTTTGCCCAATGCCCATCATATTGTATTGTAATCTAAAACGTAATTCAGTTTGACACTGTGTATATATCACCTTTGGATGTGGATGTTTATCTGTTACTTTCTTTTATAATAATAATAATAATAATATACACATTTGTATAGCGCCATATGGTCGTAACTTCAGAGGCGTTTTCATGTGGTACATTTAATTGGTCTTATTTTTGATTTTATTACAATTGGTTTTTATTACTTAAGCGCAGTAGTTAATAGTTCTGCATGAGTTATTGCCAAAGATTTCTTTAAACATAATAGAGTAGAATAACTGCTAGCTAGTGAAATATTAATGTTGTTATATCAGTAATCGTTGTGTATATGATGCCTTTGGTGACTTCACTGTGTTAGAATATGACATCGTTTATATTTCACTACGTTACATTAGTCAGTTTTGTGTCAGGCCTACATTAGCTAGATTAGCCTGGCAATACCGTAGTCATTAATCAACAAGAAATTGATATAAACTGTGAAAAACCTTAGGGAAAAGCAATGGGATAAATGCTGAAAAAATATTTTTTTTCATGTGATGCAAGAAATTGTTGTCAGAGACTCAGGGAAAGAGTTCAGGATGAAGGTTCAAAGACACATGATGCTTTCTCGATGTGCTTTGTTCTCGTCTAGAGACAGTAGAGTTGGCGGAGCAGTTGCAGGAAGGATGTCAGTAATGTGTGAAGGAGACTGTCCATTGTAACATACAACACTGGCAGTTACTGCAGCTCTATCAGTATCAGAAATAACACAGTCAACTTGTGACATGCTGACAATGCATAATGCTGCAAAACTGGACAGGAGCGAGTGTTGACGACTGTGTTACAGTAGTCCAGCCTAAATTGTTGACAGTGCGGTTAAACCCTAACCAACCTACCTCCAGCCGTCTGAAAATCACGAGGCGACTTATTGCATTTTGATTTGCATGAGACGGCAGATGTGAAAGAAGCAGGTGCTGGCAACTTTCTTAACATGATACTTCCTAGTCAACTTGCTGTCCAATAGCACTCTGGGGACATGAACAACGTCTGTAGGCTGCAGAATGACATCGTTGATGGTTATTGCCACGGAGCAACTGATACCACTTGGCTGTAGGTCCTAACCAGATGAGTACAGTCTTGGTTACATTGAGTTATGATGCATGCCATGATTGCAGTTCAGTGGTACAGCCACTAATAACCCATTCTTAAGTGCAAGACTTACACAGAGTTGTTTGTCACATATGGAAGATGCTGATGCCATGTCAGTAATATTTCGCAGAATTTTTCGTTGATTTGCCATTGCACGGTCACTCTGACATAATTGTATATATAAAATAACACAGCTAGTGAAAAAATGCTTTTTTGAATGGGTTAAAACTGCTGTTAAATTTCAATCAACCAAACCGAAAACAAGATTTTTGAGTATGTAATAACTACTGTTTGTTGTTTAACAGACTATTATTGCAACTGTACTATTATGTTATGCATGTTTTGTAGTAAAAGCGATTTTATTGTGTTACGGCTTTTACTTTTTTATACACTGTAGTTTATGTGACTTATCCTTCTTCACATTTGGATATTATGGCTGCGTGTAGAATGTATATCTTTTCACTGTCATACTAGTTCATGTTGTAATGTAAAATATGTACTGCCAAAACGAACTTGGTAACCTTCATATAGTGTTGGCACAATCCATGTATGTCTGTCGATGCTGACTATCGTGTTAATATAATAGTGCAGATTTTAGTGATATGCTTTTATGTTAATAATGAGTTGTTTTACGTCACATACTGTCGTATACTTTTATGTAGTCCAGTGCTCCAAACGACTTCCTACTTTTAGTTTCCATTTACAGTTGCTGAACTATATGCCATACATGATACTTCTAGCCTTCAATGAACTCAGCAGACAACAACACAAGCATTATTTACTTTTTTCTGACTCTCCATCTAGTCTCAACTCCATTGCTAACAAAAAACTTGATCAGCCCATTACTTTACAAATTCTATTAAAATATCACAATCTCTTTGCTCACTCCTTTAATAAATTAATATTATATTCTGCTTGCTACCAAGTCAATGAAGAAGCAGATAAAGCTGCTAAGTCTGCTTTAAGCAAACCAATCCTTTGAATTCCTATTCCATATACAGATCTCAAACCTATTATCAACAAATATAATCATGACAAGTGGCAGCAAACTTGGAGCTGACAAACACAAGATAAACTGTACCAAATTTATCTAACTATACCTTCTTACTCCAACCGATTGCGCATTGGACATACTAGTTTAACACATTCTTATCTTATTGAATACAGATTCTCCAAAGTGTACAAACTGTAATCAACTTCTGTCTATCAAACACATACGTGGATTTTCTTGCAGCTGTAGGCTACAACCGTGCTACAACGGTACAAGTCAGTACAAGTACCAAAACGTCTTTCTGCGTCCCATCTGACAATTAGTCGGCACCTATATTTGTCAACAATCATCATGGCAGGAGATTCGGAAAGATGTCGGTCTCTGAAAGAGGCGCTTTTTGAAGCTTTAGCTGCCGTATTATCCAATGAGCATGGTATTCGTGCAGCAGGAGAAGAGCAGATGAAAACTTTAGAAGTGACGGAAGGTAATTGCATTAAACTAGCGGTTTGAACGACTTGGGATTTATCATTATTGCTTGTCCATCTTTTTGAGCGCGAAGGCACCGGCTCCAGAGTATGATGTTGTATGGTGACATCGTGATTCTTGAATAAATGCAGTAGTACCATTGCCATATACGGCCTGTCTCTTTGACAAATTTTGTTATTAATTACATTAATACCGTAAAAAACGAAATCTTTCCACCACCAGTTGCCACAGCCTGCCAATAACAAGTGGTCAGAATTTTGACGAGAGGCTGCATCTCAGGGGTCGGGGGCGGATTTTTCACGGGGAAAAGTTAACGTGATACTGGCCAGTCTGTAGCAATGCAATGGACTGCAGCAGTCGCACTAATGCCATTATTGACTTTTTGCTGCGGTGTATGAAGCATTGACTTGCACTGCTCTTCAATGGGCCAGCCGGACAACCCAAAAACTTCCCCATCTCGTGGGGATCTGGACCCCATCTAATAATATTTGATTGGGCCGAACTAAGTCATTGCCACATGGCATCTTGATTGGTTCAGCCGTTTTTTTCAGGTCTCAACGAATGTGACCAACAGACAGACTAACAGACTACACTATTCTGTCTGTTGCAGTAGGCTACATCTATGCTATGTCTGTGATGTATTGCCAAGGATACCACAACTTGGCTAGTGTGGCTTTATGACGAAAACAATTTGTGATTGTCTGTTTAGAATTTGGAGTCTACTTGACAGAGTTCACTGTTGATACATCTGTCGTGGTGGAAGTACGACAGCTGGCATCACTTCTGCTCAAGCAGTATGTTGAGGTTCACTGGTCACAACATTCAGACAAGTTCCGCCAGCCAGAAACCTCAGAGCGAGTAAGTACTTGGCTGGCATGTCTCAGTTCGGCTGTGGAGGATGTTGCTACTTAATTATCCACAGCTGTGTATTAGTACATTGGCTGTCAGCTAGCAGCCGTCCGTCATTGTCATTGGTCTGTGAAGAAAATCATGGTTTTGGTTATGCAAAATCGCGTTTTCAATTCGGATTTGTTGTTGGAAAAAATCCTGGATCTTCAAAATCGTTACAGCACTAACTGAGACATGAAAGACCAAGTCTGGACTAGAGGCAAAACGTGTGTAGAGAGACTATCAATGATTATTTGAATAATACGTACTATCGATGGAAATACTCGGTTTGTGTACGAATATCTAAGTTAGATTGCGGTTTCTGTAGGCAAAAGCCGACATTCGACGCCTGCTGCCAGTTGTCTTGCGAGAGCCAGTGCGGCGTGTCCGTGTTAGTGTCGCATATGCTGTGTCGGCGATTGCTCACTGGGACTGGCCGGAAGCCTGGCCCGAACTCTTTGATGTTCTGATGGAAGCACTGGCGAGTGGTAGTCCCGATGCCATTCACGGTGCCATGCGAGTTCTTACTGGTAAGAGAGCACAACTCGTGATTAACTGTCCATTATTAGTGCCGGAGTGTTGGTGAAATGTCAATGCATCCAAGGTCAGCTTGCTTTACAGTGCACACGCCATCCACAGTGGCATTTGTCTGCCTATTGACACAGGCCTACAACAGGCCCGCTTGCTGCTACAGGTGCTGCTGCTGCTGTGAGCCACATGTGACCGACACCTTAACAAAATTAGTAATATAAGATTTTAAACTACGGTGAGTGCAACACAGTGAACAGCGGAGAAGAGGCAACACCTTTTTGTCTCAGTCGCTGCAGATGACCTGGCAGTGACTCATCGCAGCAGCAGCTGAGAGGTGTAAGCCTAAGTCACTTTCCACTCGGGGGTGCCTACTGACCCCGTGCTGCTGACCTATTTTATTCAGGCCAACACCCGACTACTGTCATCTCTGATGCCCAGGTATCTAGGCATGCCGCATCCCGCACGACAGTGTGATCGACGCCATACAGATATTAGTAGTATCAGACTAGTGGTGATTTTGGTGTGTGTGTGAAGCTGTGTACTTAGATTATTAGACTAATTTTCCTCTTAATAACTGTTGTGATTGATCCAGTGACGTGTGTGATATTGTAGTATTCGCTTGAAATCTGCAGTTAATTCCACTGGAATTTCTTTCACTAGTTTAGAACAGGTTGGGTGATGGATTCAGCCAGTAACTTTGAGTTTGAGATAGATGTGGTCCTGAGTATGAAAAAGATTGACAGCACTGGTGTAGAGTATGCTGTTTCAGAAGTCAGTACACTTTAGTAGTTGCACTTTTTTGCATTTGTCGGACACGCTATAGTTAGAAAGAACAGAGATGTCTGTTTTGCATGCTCGTAGAATTTTGTCGGGAGGTCGGTGACGTGCAGATGCCACAAGTGGCTTCTGTCATTCTGCCTGAAATGTACAAGATTTTCACCCAGCAAAATGTAAGACATTGTTCTTGCTCATTCTTATCAGATGTTTAGTAGATGTTTAGTGTATTGCTGCGCCGGCTGAAGTAATGTTAACTTGAGAACAGTAAGAGTCACTCTGCTTGATGAATACTTGAGTTTTTTGAGTCTTATGATTCATATCAAGTCAGCTGTGCTATTTTAAGTGTGTCATCAGCTTTGTTGCATAATTACCATGTTATAAACTTTTGTTAACATTGCCTGTTAATAGTAGCAGTTGTTAGAATATTGCAGTTGGTTGTCTATATTTGATGCTCTAATATGTTGTCTGTTGCCACTTGTCATTGTCTTCATGTTCTCATGTGCCAGGTATATGGTGTCCGAACACGTGCGCGTGCGGTGAACATTTTCGATACATGTGCTGGAATGCTAGCAACGATGAATGAGCTTCAGAAGGTGATTTGGAACCGCAGCTGGTTATTCCAGATTTTGATAATGCATGTCAACTTTTGTGAGCTGAAATCTTATTATGCCTTTTGCCATCCAACAGTGTTGGTGAATACATTGTTTTCGGGCTGTCCATCCACCGCGTTCGTTTGTGCGCTCGTCCACCCGTTCGTTTATCCGGACAGATCTTGTTACCACATCACGATAACTTTGCGAGTGGCTGGAGCAGCCAAGTAATATTACTGTTGGGTACTGATCCGAGGTCTGCACGGGCCAGGCGACCTGCAGTCTGGGCCAGGCATACTATTTCACTGATCAAAACAGGCTGGGCCCCGTGTCTGATAGGCCACGCCAGGCCGTGCTAGGCTTGAAGCTTCAGGCCGCCCAAAACAGTCGATGTGATAATTTATGCTGTTAGTTTAAAGGAATGTGCCTATAATATGCAAATAATAAACCATTATTTAGATCATTTGTTTTACGTTATACTTTGTAATTGTACTATAAACATTGTGCGTGTCATGCAGTGGCATCACTTCAACTCTCCCTGTGCTACGTTTTACTTTTTTATGCATATTGAGTAGGCGCCTGACAATTGGTAATGCAGTTGCAGGCCAGGTCTCATCTAAGGTGGGCCTAAACCGGGCCGGGTCTGAAGATTTTTAGAGCAAATGGGCTGGCCTGAAAAATACCATGCCATTTGTCTTGACAGGTGTTCTTCTGGAACAGTTGGAGGAAGAGAGTGTGTGGCATAACTGGCAAATTTGGGTTCACCGGGAGAATTGCCACTATAACGGTGATGGTGATGGTATTCATCACATTGCGGTGTTTCTTGAATGCCAGATCTAAAAATTTTTTTTGTTGCTGGTTCTGTTCGAAGGGTGTTGCAAAGAAGTTCTTATTTCCATTTCTACCTCAGTTTGTGATGGTCTTCACAGCAGCACTTCAGCAACCCGATGGTCCCACATCTGACAGCGGCCTCAAGATGGAAATTCTCAAGGTTCTAACTGCTAAGTTTAGACCATTTTTGATGCTTTTATACCAGTGGATTTTATATCTATTTTGTGTTTAATAACTCATATTAATCAATTTACTGTAGTGGTGTTTTGGAAATGCATGGAGGTGATAGAATGTATGAGGAGTAGATGATGAGAAAGTGTTAAAAAGGACATGAAAGTTTTAGTCTATCCAGAGAGACTGAAGGAAAAGATTTTTATTTGCTTTACTCAAAGCCTTGTTGTCTGCTGTTTTTGATTACGTTACTGCCAAATGTGTAGAAAGCTACCGCACTTCACTGAGTGTTTGTTTGGACAACATTGTTTTCTTCAACGTATCATTCATTAGCTTTTTAGGATGATTGTAAAGTTTTCCTTTCACTTCTAGTGAAAATCCTTTTTTCCATTGTTATAGGCGAGTAGTCACAAAACTCCCATTTTTTTATTTTGTGCAGTTTTGTTTTTTCAGTAGTTGCGTTGCATACGTGTACTGGGTGAATAAAGGATGAAGCCAGAGTGCTTGTCCATGTTTGACATGGTCGTTTCCTTCACGGCATGGGTACTGTTTGTTGAGAGAGTAGCAAGGCAAGGCCGTCTGGCCCATAAAAAAGCCGTGCCATTTATCCCCAGAATTTTTGTACATGAACATGTGGAGAAAGAGGATCAAGGGGAACCAGTTAACCAGTTGGATATTTCAAATCCACCAGATTCGATGTGGACGCCCAGTTGTCACACCATCACACGAAAGTAAACAACAGTTATGGATAAGCAAATAGTACTACTCCACTTGCTAGGAGAGGGAGAGTGCAGTGCTTTGTCTGTTAAACGTTTAAATTTCCTAGGTTCCCCGTAATTCAGTTATGAGGAACTAGGTAACGTGCACTGGCAAGTCCTTTTGACGCTTGCAGAAGCTTCACAGCATTTCTAACCCATTTGGGGATGTGGGGTTGCGCACTGGGCCCATTACAATCCTCAGCACAGATGGCAACATCACCCTGCAAGAAGAAAGAAAGAAAGAGGCATAACTATAAATTATAAATAAGTTATCTGCTTATATCTGTATGTACCGAATCTGACAAAATTTGTGGTCCGATTTGGTGTTTAATCTATATGGATATGAATAAATAGCAATTCAGTGTGCGTTTGTTTACTTGTTCTCGGCTAACAGCAGGCTGCATTGAAGATGAATGTGGGCTTTCCAAAACGAAAGCTAAATCCGTATCCAACTTAATTTGACGGATTTTGGATTTTCCAAAAATTGTTGGAATCTTACAACATTAAAATTTGGATTCGAACTCTGTCACGAGGCTAGTGCACATGGATACTGTGCAGCTTAGAGGGAGCAGGGCAGGTCCGATTGAAAGTGCTATTAAACATCAAACAGTGCAGTTTGTTATGTGTCACGTAGGCTCTGACGACACTTGTGAAGAGTTTTCCATCACGCATGGCAGAGTATCTTCCACAGATTCTCGATCCAGTCTGGCAGGCACTGACACACAATGCTGAAACGTATCCATATTGGTTGCACATTTTAGATATTCTCTGCAGTTCTGTTTGTTATTTGTTTGATATTTGTTAAAATCTTCAGGTTACAGGTTACTGTATTATAACCATATAATCCATTTTTGTTGATTGAAGTTGAAATTGTATATTATTACAGCATGACAAATTTGAACTGCATGTCTTAAATATATTAAGAATTATTCACATATGTCATGTAGTGACCAACTCATTCGTGATTTTACAACCATGACATTTTTGATGAAATTGGCCATCTGTGAAAAATACCAGCTTATGTAAAATCCGTGATACTGTTGTATTTATGAGGCTTTTCGGACTTTATCAATACATTTCTATGCAGACTTTGTAATTAAGGGTAAAGTAAGTGTATAGCAGTTTGCAGACAACTGCCACACTGCTACTGGAAACTCACATGCCTTATGGGATCACACAGTGTTACCTGACTCCAGACAGAGGTGAGAGAATCTGCCTTTACCCCCAGCCGAAGCAGGTACTCGATTGAGCAACCCCAGAGGGATGCAAGGCTGACTTGACCTATGTTACATGAAAGCAGACTGGCCGGGAACTGAACTGCGACCCATCAGTCGCAAGTCCAACGCTTTACCCTGCCACCACGCAACACGAATGTAATGTAATTAATTAGCTGCATGCAACACTTTACTGCATAGTAAACGATTAGCAGTTGGTGAGCACTGCTTGCCTCCTACTTACACAGCAGAGAGAGCATGTTGTTTTGACTTTATATATTCGTTGGTAACTGATGACTTATAAATGTTGAGATATTGCTATGCTATAGAACTGCAAAGCATCTTATTAGTTAACAGTTATATAACACCTTGAAATAATGGATGGTAGGGCCTGTGAAATTTCCATTAGTTTTTTCATCTTTCTCTCTGCATGAATTTTCTTTGCAGTTGGGCATATTTTCAAAAAACCACCTTGAAATAGCACAGTGTTTCTGGTAAATTAGGTTGGTCCATAATGTCACTTAGATGATTATTTTTGTCTCAGTTTAAGGTTTAGTATTGTAGAATCTACAAATTTTGTCATTTGATTACTTTCTGATTTTGTAAAAATTACTTAGGCTCTTATGTGGTTTCATGTTTATATCTTTACAATGAGTAATGCAGATACCTTCGTACTGTCGTAAATGGACTTGAGGAAAGAAATGATCCAACAGATTCTGATGGTAGAAACATTTTACACCATATTTTGTATTTCAACTGAGAATGTAATTAATTTGCTTCTTACCGAAATTTGTTTGGTATTTAGTATACACGGTGAGGCATAATTACATTTTGCCGAAATTTTATTTCGATAAAAACTAAGACATTCAAATACCAATGGGAGAAAGAGTGAAACTAAGGGGATTAAGATTTGTGAAATGGGTAGGTTTTAAAACAGGAATGAAAGACAGGGAGTTATGGATGAGCAAATAGTACCACTCCACTTGCTAGGAGAGTGCAGTGCTTTGTCTGTTAAATGCTTAAATTTCCTAGGTTCCCCATACCTCAGTTATGAGGAACTAGGTAACGTGCACTGGCAAGTTCTTTTGACGCTTGCAGAAGCTTCACAGCATTTCTAACTCATTTGAGGATGTGGGGTTGCGCACTGGGCCCATTACAATCCTCAGCACAGATGGCAACATCACCCTGCAAGAAGAAAGAAAGAAAGAGGCATAACTATCAAACTGCCTATCTTTAAATTGCAGAACATAAGTAAGATGTGGTGTATTTCAACAAAAACTGTCCAGGTCATAGCAGGAGACAATGCTGCATGGCAAGCAAACCAAATTTTACTAAACAACATAAAACTTAGCTTAATATAATTTACTTTAGTTTTACTAGATTTAAATCTACGTAATGTTATGGACATATTATAAGTGATTTTTTATTCATTCAACCACTAATTCGTGTTGTGTGAGGACTCATAGTTGGCGTGTGGTTGTTAGGTGAAATTCTCGGATTTGAGAACCTTGTTCTCGGCATCTTTGACTTTGTTCATGCATTGATTGAAACTACTCGGCACCGGTTGTTGATGAAGAAATATGTTGAACAGTTGATCTACTATGTATTCCATTACATGCAGATGACAGAGGAGCAGGTTACTGGAATTGCCTTGCACATATTTTTTTGCATCCAAATTGTCCAGGTATCTATTCAGATACTTTGGTCAAGAAGTGTTTAATTGATGCTGTAAGGCCAGTTAAGAAGACCTGTAGCGGGCAGTTACTGGCAGAGTATGTCGGCCGGCCGCGGAATGTGACACTAATTACTCCCCGCCCGTCACTCACTCTTTCTTGCTAACACCGATAGCACTCAGCACCACCTATTGCCGACGACGTACGTTACTAGAGTATCGATTCGTTTGAGAGGGAATTATTGCGATATCAATATGATGCGATACGCCTTCAATATCGCGATATGCTATACGATGCGATGTACGGTATTGTGCCATCACTGGTGGTGACTGACCGTGGCAAAGCAGTGTTTACATTTTGCTGTCGTGCACATTTATCATTATTAGTATATCATTATTATCATCATCATCATCATCATTCTCCCCCAAAAGTGTGGGAGTGTGTTTTTACCGACATTGGTTTGTGTGGCTGTCTGTGTGTGTGTCTGTCTGTGACCACAATAACTAAAAAGCTTGTGGACGGATTTGTACCAAGTTTTATGGGAAGGTTTCTATGGGGAGAGGGAAGACCAAGTTCGTGTTTTGTTACGATCGGTAGAGGGGTGTGGAAGTAACGGTCAGAAAACTCCGTAAACCGGCGATTGTTTGCATTTTATACTTCTAATAGTAAGTGTGGCAAGTGTTGCCAAGTGTTGGCGACAAAACCCCCAAATTTTGCAATTGGGTAGTCTTGTGGCTATCCAGTGAACATGCCGAATATGCAAATTCATGAAGGAACGTGAATCAGCAGAATCAATCTACAACATAATCCACCAGTTCTTAACTGGGAATGCTGGCCAATTACATATGTGCAATAGAATGTAATCTGCTATTTCTACTTCCTTTTGTTTTTCTAGGTTCGATTGTGGTCGACGAATCCTGACCAGTTCGTGGAAGATGAAGATGATGAGACGTACTCTTACAGTGTTCGGATTTCAGCACAAGATTTATTGCTGGTATGCAGTATGTGCCGTTGTTGCTGTATGAAATTTATTAATTTGTAAATAATGTATTTTTTGGTGTCACACGTCAAAGACTTTTGCCTTCAGTGCTTTGACAATGTTGGTTTGGCATCAGGAAGAACGTCCGGCCTGTAAAATATTGAGCGATAAGGTGTTGGCGTGGTTTTCTGTCTGGAGCAAGGTGCAGATGATTTGCATATGGTGCAGCTGGTGCCACTGCCACCCTATCATCTGTTGCTTCATTAAAATCCAATACATTTTTGCCTTTCTGGTACCAGCTTGCCCAGGTTGTCTGGTGCCAGCTTACCCAGGCTGTTAAACGACTGGTGTTGTTATGTTTTCACTTACAGCTGACTAGATGTCAGTGAATTAACATAAATTAGTTAAGGACAAATTTAGCCAATACGATTTGAATGAAATTCCTTTAAACAAGGTGTCCAATTATCTGCAAATCATGGGCAATGAAAAAATTCAGGGAATGAAATATTTAGTATGTGAATAAAATGAGCAAAATGTCAGGAAATAATTTGGAGCTTGTGGAAATGGAATTTACAATATTTACTGAATATTGTGGAAATGTCCTATCCTATAAAACAGCATATTTTGAACTTCAGCTTTTTGGCTTGAAAAGTGTTGTGAATATTGTCTTAACATTAAGAGTACTGTTGTTAAATGCTAACTGGGAACGTTAAAAGTAGAGCTGTTGAATTAATGCATTGAGGAATTAATCGTGATTAAAAAATTAATGCTACTAATATTTTTAATGCAAACTAGTCACGTCATTAGCGACATTTAATACAAATTTCAAGATAATCGAACTTGTTTTTTTTAATGAACATGCATTTACTTTCCAGTTGCAGCACTAATGCTAATGCCATTTAATTTCTATGCTGAGACATTATTCACAGAGCTGTGCGGATGCGGATATTTTGGCGTCCTCAGAAATACCTTTTGCGTCTGCAGCTGTCCAACGACAGGTGTCCAGGGACGTCTGCAGATGGTCGGTATCCAGTCTTAATAGCAGCAATGTGAACAGTGTACTCTGTTCTGTCATGGACTAAAAAACGTCTGTGTAAAAGGAATGAGTGATGTTATGAGTTATACAGATCAGGCCCACAGAACGGTTAGTTGATTCCAAAATTGAAACTGAAAATCAACAACCATGATGCACGCGCAATTGTGCATGGCTCAGTTGATGACCTTAGAACAATGCGTCCGCGTCCGGAGCTACACATAAGGTTGTGTTAGCGTCTGTCCGCTGACATGCGTGAAGCTTGCGGACGCATCTGCACATCTCTGGTCATTTATTACCCCCTACACCTATAACACAACACAAAGGAAATGTGCATTAAATCCGTGATTAATGTGCAATTAAAATAATTCATTGCGCTATTAACACGATTCAAAAAGTAATTGCTCAGCAGCCCTAGTTAGAAGTATTACAAACAAGCTGTGTGATGACATAAGATTGTATGCAGGGTGCAAAGAGGCCTCCACTTGAGGTGACATGGATGAAAAATGTCGGGAAATTTTATAGTACATGTTTTGTGAGAATACGGCAGGCTACATAAGTGTTACTTTGCACTGACCCAGATTGACTGCATGTATCACAGGCAATGGCAAATGAGTACATGAAAGATATGGCACCAGCCCTGTGTAATGTCATCGATAGGCATCTGCAAGAAGCAGAACAAGCACGACAGCAGGGACGAATTCACTGGTAACTGCACTGCTACGTTTGCTGATAGTACCTGTAGTTCAGTTCTTATTGACTTTTCCTGCAATTGTCAGTGCTACAGAAACCTTCGTCTCTTTACTTCTGTGCTGTTGTTATTCGTTCTTATTAATATGTATACACAGTCAAAGGCTTGTACGAAAGACTTGTTGAAACGAAGCCGTCATTTGTGTAGGTTTGTAGGTTTGGTAAAAAAATCTATGTTGTTAGACCAGATGTGCTTTTGCTTTTCTGGCTGTGCTGATTGTTTGTGGCATATATAATACTACTACTACACTACAAGGCTGTCTGAGAAGTCTTACATACACAGAGGCTAGCCTGAAAAAGTTCCTGCAGTCAGAAATTAATGTAAACTCGTGATTATGATACGCACTTGTGTGTAATATGCAGGCCAGCTTTATGTTTCACTTTGAAGGGAAAATTGGAGTTCATATGTATAATATTCACTGCACTTTTAGTTGTTAACTTTCCTGTGATCTGCAATAAGCAGGTCGTTAATTGCCCAGCCGCGGTCAGCCTCCGTCTGTGTTATGATGGCCAGTTTTATCCTTCGTTTTTGTCTGTCTGTCCAGCGCTCTGATACACGTTTAGAAAATAATTATTTCCAATGGCATCATACATTTTAGCATTCTGTGCCTGAAATGCAAAGATAGCAATCTGCTGATAACTGAATACACGCTCTGGGTGGTTTCACCAGCACCATGCTTGCAAATGCAAGCCGCTCGGCATTATTAGTATTACCAAAACGAATTCTTAATAGAGAGATTGTGTCATCGAAAGACGCATCTGAATGCAACTCCCACAATATGTGGCTCACATCGCCAACAGACCATCGTGATTAATGGCCTGACCATGACAGTTTGTCTGGTGATGGTTCCATCTGCAGGTCCCCTGTCAGACCATAGTTAGTCATAGTTGTCTGTGGGAGGCTTGCTGATAGCAACATGTCTGCAGTTATTTGGTAGCCTGATAACAGTGGATGTGTTTGCCACGTCGGTAGGTGGAAAGTACACGAGTCTACACTGCTGGGCATTGGTAGTCTGTCGAAGCTGATCCTGGACCACGTTTCCACAAATAAACTGCCGCTGGACATCAACACATTCCTGCAGAATGTTGTTTTGGTTGATCTAAATCAGAATGGTGAGTTTTTGTATAAGAAGTGTTGTTATAGTGTAGTCAGTTTATGCCGTGTGCTCTTGAAAGTTGAAATATGAGCATGCACATCTTTTAAACAGATGTGGTAGTGGATCATAGCAATGGATGTTGCTTTTTTGATGTCAAATTTTTATTTATGCAGTGCATATACAGTCACTGAATTTGTGTGAAGTCTTTGGGTGTCTGGAAAAAGTACCTCATGTGAAGTATGTCATTAAAGGATCTTATTTTGTTCTTGGTTTAGACACGAGAAGTATCACTTGCTGCTGGGAATGGCTAAGGTGCAGTACGGTCATGAGCAGTCTCGTGCTGAAACCTACATGAGCCACTGATGGTTTTTCAGAAATGGCATTCGAAAAAAAAACTACTGTTGTGGGTTGTGGTCATTCTGTGTATCATTAGGTGGCCTGTTGTGACAGATATCACATCCACCTTGAAGCCGTTGCCGGCTCACTTGTGCATTCATTAGGCCTAGAACTTTTGGTATTACTGTTGCTGAATTACATCAAATGAAGTTGGCAGTGCGACTGCCCGGTGCTGGACGGACCGCCAGGCATTTGTTGTGAGTACCAGAGTTGTCCAGCCAGTGTGCTCTCTCTGTCTCTCTGTGTGTTGATCACACAGATGTGCCCTGCAACAATGGCTGAACCGATCTAGATGCCGTTTTGGGAGCTTACTCATGGGTCCATGGAACAGTGGGAATCAAGATTGGACAAATCCATTCGCATCTGCTCGGGTGACAAGTCAGCGATATGGCCTTTTGCCAAATTACTCTGGACACTTGTTATAATTGTTACTGCAGCTACTACTATTATAAATATAGTGATTACGGTGACAGTGTCATGAATAAGCTGTTGGTGCACGGTACTTAAGTCGTATGGAAGGTCTGTTGTGCATCTGGTCGACATGCCTTAACAGCGGCATTTACACCTCATGTCAGAATGTGAGATATGTGTCTAATGCACATCGTTATTAGTAATTAGTAGTCTTATTGTCATAAGATGTTTTATTACCAAGCAGTTATAAACTGTTGTGTATATGTGAATGGTGTATTCTTATGTATGTGCAGTATCTCCATTTCTTCTTGGCCGGTGCTTATGGATGGCAAGTCGCTATGCTACAGTGATGCACAACGAAACACTTGATAGGTTGCACCAAATTATTATGTTTTATTTAGTAACTTTGGAGCTAGTTTTATAGGTGATTGACCTTTGATTGTGGTGAGTGGTGTCATCATCATACTGAGACCACTGTTCCTTTCCTATCCTGTCTGAAAGTTAGTTATTATTTTCATAGTTTGCTACTGGTACACCCGCCGTCTACAGTGCTCGGTTACTCCTTGCACCTACAGTGCTTGATTCTTGTGCCTGCGGCCCCGTGTGGGTCCCGGTGCTGTGAGTAATTTGGTAAGTGTCTACTGTAATGTAATGCAATGTAATTTAAATTGTGGATTTATATAGCGCATTACGTGAAAACACCTCTAATGCGTTTATGGCACTAGTACTTTGAGAATAACCATGTCTTTAATGATCATCTGATGCTGCCTATGCTAACGTCCGGATCCTGGAGCTCAGCTGGTAGAGAGTTCCAGACAGACTGGCCAGCAACAGAGAAAGTCCGTCGGTTGTATGTTCTCAACCGGTGTCGTGGGACGTCAAGATGATGACGACTGGAGGACCATAGACGTTGTCGAGTAGGAACGTCAGACACTGGCGTGCAGCAGTTCGCTAGGTACTGCGGTGCTTTTCTGTGCTGGCATTCGTACGTCTGTACTGTCTAAGTAAGTAAGTGACAAATTTATGAAGCGCCGAAACCAGAATAGTTCCACTCCGTTTCCAGATCAGAGGTCATAGGAGGCGACCAAACCTGGCTTTAGTTTTTCGGGTTTATTTTGTGTTGCAGTATATTTTGTTACGGATGCATGTTTGCTCTGTTGTTGTTTGTTTCAGTTTCTCAGTACTTAGCCAAGAGATTGGCTGAGAAGGAAGTATCCAAAATGACCTATTTTATGTCAGGTTGGACGTAAAACCTTAATGAGTCTTGCACCTGCAGTGCTCGGTCTGTTGCGCCTGCCGCCCGCTAGTTCCAAATTTGCCAATGGAGCTTGACAGTCATTTGTAGTGGCGTATGGACGGCATGTGGAACGTAAGCTTGCGGGCTTGAGCGGTACTCAGTAAACCGCTCGTGACCATCCAGAGTGTATAAGGATGATACATGCCAAATTTCGTGCACATTAGCTCAGAACTGTGGCAGTGCATAAGGAACTAAGGAACAGACATACAGACAGATACACAGATTTGGTTTTATGTACATAAACAATGATGGTCATTATTTGATTCGAGTTTGTTCGTCCGTTTTGCAGACTGTTGGTTGTTATGTGGCACGTGTCTGTCTTGATGGTTAGGACACAAGTGGCAGGCGGCATCCACAGATGTTATCTGCTCTGTGACTTGTGTTTATTGTTGGATTTTTGCCGAACTTGGTTCGCATATTTAAGGGCATATTGTTATAATATCTCAGTCAAATTTGATAACCAATCTCTTGGGGTGACGTTTTTCTTTGTTTTTATTAATTTTTCATCGTGAAGGTCATCTGGCCTATGAAAGAAATAATGCAAGAAGTATTCATCAACCGTCAACTATCTCTATTTTAACGGTCTTCCAGGTGAGCCTCGGTTAGTCAGTTCCCTCTCGGGTTCTCTTTCTCCATCCACTGCTTCAGGAACCTCTGGGGTAAGTGGCATATGTTTTTACAGGCTGGATGCCCTTCTGTCTCCCAACCAACGGTGTCGAAGCACTGACGGGATCCATCAGCCGACCATTATTAACCCGGTAATAGCACTGAAACAGCTGTGCACGGATGTGTTTTTATTTCTGTATATGTTTTGTGTGTGTGTGTGTGATTACTGGTGGAAACTCTTAGTACATTTTTAGCATCTGCACTCTGCCAGCTGCCACCAGCTCTTCATACCATGTCACTGGAGTTTGATGTTTGGTCGCGGGTCCTTCTCTGTGGCTGGCCCGATGGCCTTAAACATGTTACCAGATACTATGCGATTGGACATGTTCTTTTAACAGTTTTTGGCATACTTTAAAAACTTTTGTTCTCCGTTTACTAGCATATACTACTAATATACAGCACATTGGAGTAGGGACTTCACGACTGTGAGCAGTGTAAATTTATGATTGACATTGACATCGACATTTCAGTTCCCATTGAACATCTGAACTTTATGCAGGTTCCTGCAAGCAACTGTTGCTGGCGTAAATCCTTCACAGCCGCCGTGTGTTCGAATCTCAGCCGTGAGGGCCGTGTCCGAATACTGCTCACACCTGTCGTCAACCAATCGTACTCATGTTCTGCAGCCATTCATTGGTAGCATGGTTGACGGACTTCTCGCTGTTATGACACAGTTTTCAACCGACGTCATTGCGCTCTGCCTCGAGACTTTGTGTGTTGTGTTGGAGGTGTTGTAGTCTTGCTCGTGTTATTGTCAGTTTTAGGCCACATGGCACCCATAGCTAGATGCGGCCCATTGCTACAGACAGAGTAGTGTGGTCTGTGTGTTTGTTGGTCACATTCGTTAGTCCTGCAAAAATGGCTGAACCGATCAAGAGGCTGTTTGGGTGTAGGCTGACTCATTTGGGCCCAAGGAACTTTGTATTAGATGGAAGTCCACATTTCTCTGTGGGAAGACAGTTTTTTCAGTTGTACCGGCCCGTTGAATAGCATTGGGAGTCTCTGCTGTGGTGTACGCAGCAAATGGGATTATTCAGTTATCAAGAGACATGCGATGCTGCCTTTCACCAAATTCCTTGACCATTTGTTGTTATTAGTAAGTCGTTGGCAACATCTGTATTCTTTGCCAGAGTCTGAACTAGTTCTTCAGTAGTATGAATATGTCCTGTGTTGGCACTGGGGCTGTCAGAATAGGTCTGATTCATTTATGTAAATTTTGTATTGCAGGGAATGTCTGCTTTTGCTGTGTTAGGTTTATTTTCTTCAGTGTCGTGATAAGTGATTGACTGAGAATAACGTCTCTGAGATTATATTTTTGTGTCAAGTGGGACATAAGACCTATTTGTGTGAGTGTGATGGTAGTGATGTGCGGTTTGTGTTTGAAAGGTGGATCATAACTTTACGTCTGTCGTAGAGCCGAGAGTTACGCCACTCGTCAATGCCATCTTCCTCAAATACAGTTCTGGTGAGTGAAATGTGTCTCTGTGGCGACAACAGTGCACACACGTGTCTGAACAATTACCAGCATGCATCAGGTTCAGTCCTCAGTCTGATCAGATAATTTGTGTCAAAATCGTCCGTCCTTTGAGATTAAGTTCTCCTAACGTCTAAAGGCGTTTGACACACTGTGTAATTGATGACCATTACTGCCTCTAAAGTTACAACCTTATCTCTCTCTCTCCATGACATATCCTTCATGAGCATAGCCATATCCACAGTCAAATGCCAGTTTTATTGAGGGACCTTCTTCCATGAAAGACTGATATACCACCAAGACCTCATTGTGGTATATAAATATTGTACAGTCTATAAGTGTTAAATGTGTGTATGTTAGTTATACTTATTTATAGTAAAATGCAGGTGTGGTGATTATTATTTTTTTTTTAAATAATTTGTATTGGTGTTATTACCCACGCTGATGGCAGTTGAAGGTATGGTTTTTACCTCCGTTTGTCTGTGTGTCTGTGCTTCTGCACGATGTGACATAGAAATGTTCCCCGATGAGTCCTGGAAACTCAATTATTTCGTCAGAAGGTCAAACATCAAGGTCACGAGTCACAAAAACATTGCCGGCATGGGTCTTTGCATTCTTGTGATTGATTGATTGATTGATTGAGTTCAGGTTTTGCATCCCACCCGACACAAAATAGGTCATTTCGGAGACGTTTTGCACTCTTGTGAGTGCTGGCTTCTTGTAATTATTGATTGTGTTCATTGTATGGCATGGTATTGGCTGTTTTAACAGATCCATTGCTTGTCAGCCTTGCTCAGGACGTCTTTACTGTTCTTGCCAAAAACGAACTATGTATCAGTGCATTGCAACAACGTCTTCTTCCAACACTGCTGAGCATTCTACAAGCCACCAGTGACAAAGTTCCTTTTGGAATGCAGTCGGTACGTTGTTAATCCACCAAAGTGATATAAAAGAGGTTCGGCAGTGGCGTTATGAACTGGGAGTTGTGCCGCTGGCATATAATAATAATTGTATTAATTAGTTTATGTGAGAGGTTTAGCAAACATGCCATCTAATAAAAAGGCAACCAAAAAGTGATGGATCTTTCATGTATTTGTTAGTTAGTTTGACTTGCTTGGCTTAGAGTAAAAGACAATGCCTTTAAGAACACAGACACACTATTTTTGTCCATCTGGGCCAAGTTTGTCAAAAGAGACTGTTTGGTGATAATTGAAGGACACTTTTACAGCCTGTATGCTTTCCTGTTGCGTAGCTGATAGTGTCTTAACACTGGATAAAGGTAAAGGTCGGATTCTTCTATAGCGTTACTTACACGGTAAACAACTTGTCCAGCCGTGTTTTACAATCTCGGAAGTGGCAGTTGATCGGCAATAGCCAATGGTGCTGCAGTGCAAATGCAGCCATTTATTGCACGCGCTAATGGACAATTGGACAGCCATTGCAACACTGCCCTAGTCAACCACAGAAGGCCTTCATGCCATAAGCATTCACCAGATGGCACCATTTGAGCAAGGTAGCATGCTTCCGATTACAGCTTACTACTCATTTATTGATCTTGAAAGGATGAAAGGCTGAGTTGGCCTAGTTGACTGACCTGCTGCGGACAGTTTACCCACACAAGTGGTCACCCGTCAGCTGCATGTTCATCGCAGGACAGGGAAAGTTCACCGGCCAAAGACCGACGTTCTACTGCTGTGCACGGCAACCATATCAAAAACGTTTGTGTAACAACTGCATTATGCCGGCCCCAGAGCTCTAAGGATAGTCTCGATATGTTTTCAGGCCAGGCATTGTACAAGGCGACCCAACTTGTTTTTGTTTTTATGTTTGTTTTATTTATGGTATCTTTCAGTTTGTTGGTGCATGCCTGCTTCTGTTGTATTAGGCTTAGTTTCTTCACTACGATGTTATTAGATTGGCTGAGGTGACCAATTGTTGTGAAAGTCTTTGACTCGGTCAGTGAGTAACAACATTAATTATGATTGTGTTTTCATAGCCTTGTTTCACATTAAGTCTTTCTCTCCTGCATATACTTCTTGACTTATCTATCTACTTCTACCATACGTTCATTCCGTTTCCAGGCCGGAGGTCATAGGAGGCGACTAAACCTGGCTTTTGTTTTCAGGTCGACTCTTTGACAGAGTCGACCTAATAAAGCCGGTCTCAACTGTTCATCCGACCCTCCGTACGTACATACGTCCGTCCGTCCACAGAAAGTTTCTTCGATTTCAGTGAAATTTGGCGTGTAGGTAATGGTCGATGAGTGATGCACGATGGTATGCAATATATCCCGATCCAAGGTCAAGGTCACGAGCCCTTCAAAGTTGGAAATCTAGCCATTTTCAAAAGTTACGTCTTCTGCCATTTACAATGGGAGCTGGCAACGGACCACAGATTCTTAAACTAGGGCACAATATCTAAATTTGTTCAGGCCAGATTTTTGATATTTGGCCTAGTTTTTGTGTCACGTGACTTTGAAGTTGGCACAAACGTCAGTTGCAAAGAGTCGACTGTCGGTTTCTGTACGGGGCTAATTTTTAAGTTCATTTTATGTTGTGGTATATTTTGTTGTGGATGCGTGTTTGCTTTTGTTGTGTTTTGATTTAGTTTTTTAGTATTAAGCCAAGAGATTGTCTGAGAAGAACGTCGGGTGTAACGTAAAACCTGTACAATGATGTTTTTGATGTTTGAGTTGTTGTTGAATTTATGTCACTGTACAATGCAGGTATCTATCGATATTTTGACGGTGCTCGTTCGCTGGAGTTCCGTTCCTCTTAGTGACGTGCTTGTGAATCAGATTTTTCCAGCTGTTGTGCAGTGTACCTTACATACAGACGACAGTTCTACTATGCAGGTTCACTTTAATGTTAAATTTATTTTTTTAATTTGTATCCCGATCATTGTGTACCGGCATAAAATGTCGTAAGATTTATACATGGAATTTTTAGGTCAACTCTTCGACAGAGTCGACCTAATAAAGCCTGTCTCAAATGTCCGTCCGTCCGTACGTACGTACGTACGTCTGTCCGTCCACAAACAGTTTCTTCAATTTCAGTGAAATTTCGCTTGTAAGTAGAGGTCGATGAGTGATGCACGACGGTACCGGTATGCAGTGTGACCTGATCCAAGGTCAAGGTCAAGAGCCCTTCAAAGTTGGAAATCTGGCCATTTTCAAAAGCTATCTCTTCTGCCATTTACAATGGGAGCTGGCAACTGACCATAGATTCTTGAGCTAGGGCACAATATCTAAATTTTGTCAGGCCAGATTTTTGATATTCTGCCTAGTTTTTGTGTCACGCGACTTTGAAGTTGGCGGAAACGTTGAAGAGTCGACTGTCAGTCCCGTGCGGGGCTAATATATTCAGTGTTGAACTATTATTGCACTTGGTATTGTGTCATTTCATTCATTGGAAGTGTTATTCAGCCTCGTGCCTGATTACTTGTTTCCAGTGTTTGAAATTGTTGCTGTTTGTTTTGTAGAGTGGTGGGGAGTGCCTGCGAGCATTTGCGTCCATTGGCCTTGATCAGATATCTCAGTGGCATGATGCCCAAGGTGGGTTTCTCAGAAATGTCTTATTATTGTGCTATTCTTGAACGTTCAACTGGAGTTTCATGACATAACAGTAGTGTGTATTTGTAATGTGCAATCCAGATAGTAGCACAAATTGAAAACAATTAAAAATCGCAACAGAAAACTTGTTTACTTTTTAACTTTTAGGAGTTTGCTTAATGAAATTGCTAAATAGCTGAACCGTTAAAGAATGATGCCACTCGTAGTCCTTCAGGCTTTAGTCCTACCTGCCAACTTTTCACTTCCTCTAGGTGCGTCTGGGTATCAGAGGTTTTATGACCGACACACGGCACTTAAATGCTGCTTGTTACTAATATATTATTGTCATCATCGTTAAATAAAGCATTTCAAGACCTGTGGGGCTGGATTTTTGACAAGTTGTATTCCTTCTTAATATTGCCAGAACACTGAAGCATTTAGTTCGTAAGTAAAACGTACACCATTTTGTTTCTGGGTGCACCTGGGTTATTTGTTTGCCCCTTTGATTAGCCTCTTCATTTTCTTCTTGCACTTGTTTGAAAAGACAACCTTGGGATAATTGGAATGATTTTCCAGGTCGGATGCTCTTCCCATCACCCTGTCTGCACTGAACGGAACTGAAAGTGATGAACCCCACGAGGGATAATTATGTACCTACCTTACCTTTCTTGATGCACAAACTAACTACTGAGGGAGGACAGTTGCTGTCTTTTCACTGGGATGTGATGCAAATACCTGATTAGTTAAACAGTAATAATAATATTATTAAGTGGTCAAAGAATTTTGACGAATTGCTGCATAGCATGTTGTGCAGTTACTGAGGATTGAATGACCCCTCTCGCTAAATGCCATTATTGACGATTCAGTGGTCCCTAATGCTCTGCACACCACTGCAGAGACTCCCAATGCTATTCAATGGGCAGGATAGTCCCCCAAAATCCCCTTTCTGTGGGTGATCTCAACACCCATCTAATACATGGTTCCTTGGGCCCATCCGAGTCTACCCTCCAATCAGGCATTTTGATCGGTTCAGCCATTTTTGCAGGGGTCATGACCAGCAGACAGACTGACAGTCAGGTCACACTACTCCGTCTATGGCAATAGGCCACATCTAGTATTGTTGTGATGCTGCCTAATAATAATAATAGTACTAATAATATGCAAGGTGTATGTTCCACATGTGAGTCGTGAGTAGATGAATTGCAGGCATTGGGGTTTAATGGCGATGCTACAATGGGAATATTTCCTGTAGTGTTGAGGTGTTGTGTCTGGTGTAGGATATGGCGGAGTATACTACGTCGTGCAGGTCGTGTCAAAGTTGTTAGATTCCAAGACGTCAGAGTTCACAGCTACGTATGTTGGCCGCCTGGTGTCGCTTCTAGTCTCAAAGATGGGCTCGAACCTCGGCGATTCGCTTGAGCTCATGTTGCGTGCCGTTCTGAGCAAAATGCAGCAGGCCGAAACACTGAGTGTTATACAGGTGACTCGAGTTCTCCCTAAACTCGCCAACTGATGATGATGGAAAACCCCAGTCCAGTACTTTTGCACCAGGCTTTTTCATGTTTCATTATAATTAGCTGGCCAAAGAATCATTGCGTATGTAGCTAATTGACTATTTCATTAAGTGTGTAGGCTGATGACAGAAAGAACTTCTTGTACGAAACCTATGTCTCCAATACTTTTTGCACTAGGCTACTAGCTGGCCACTGACTGATGAGAGATTGTATTTTTTGCTCTGCCTGCTACAGCTGTGGCAGTTACTGCAGTCTGTAACACTGTGGATAGATGTAAGAACATTGTGGAAATATTTTGATATAGTTGAGTAATGCAACTTCAAGGACTTGTGGATACCAAGGGGCATTCGGATATTCCAAAGGTTTCCTGTCCAGCTTCCATATAAAAGTTATCGTTGATTATAATGGTAGTTGAGAGCTTCAAATGCAAGGCTCACAGACTTCTATTATTAGAATGGTTTATTCGTGCCCAGAGTTTACTGATATAATTATGCGGTAGGTCCTTGGTTTGAATACCCGACATGTCAGCTGGTTACTGACACTTGGCAGCACCTGCCCCTGTAGCTCATTGGTCAGCACACTCGGGCGCTGTTAACAGTGGAGCATGATGCGCCTCAGAAGCCGGGGTCAAAGCTTGGTCTGGGGCACGTCCGCCTTCCACCAAAGAATTATTTCACATAATTTTTTACGCTCTTGAAGAACAGGGAGATAATCCCGGACAAGAAAAAGAGGGTTTGATGATGTCCTCGGTAATCTGTGACCGTTGCTGACACCTTGAGTAGCAGCGTTGAGGTTGTTAGCCGCGCCGGCGTGGCTGAAGCCGAAAGGCTCGGCTGGCTCTGGCTGGTGCAGCACACAGCACCAGTCAGGGCTAAGCCAGATGGTAGGCCACATCTAGAGGAGGCATGTTACAAAGACCCGACAAGCTGCTCATTCCTACTAATCCCTCCTCCACCCTACACGTCACGCATACACTACCACACACCTATCAATTCTCTCCTTTCTCTGTGCTAGCACACTGAGCACTGAGGTCCAGAATAGTCTGGACCTCTGCCCGCAATATTGACACCCGGTAACCTTGACCACATTCGTGCAATCTGGTTTTTACCACATGGCGCATTGTGTTCAAGCATGGTGTATGCTATCATGATTGTGCTTGTCTGTATGTCTGTCTGTCTGTCTGTCCATTTGTTGCACTCATAGACTGTGTTAAAACGGCTTAGCATGTGAACGTAAACAAAATGTGATTCAAAAATTTATTAATGTAAAGATTATAAAAGAAGAATTGAAATGTATACTAAGAAAAGTAGTAGTATTTGGGAACATTTTACCATCGATCCGGCAAATTGCATTGTGGCGGTGTGTAATGTGTGCAACATAAGTTGTCACGCAGCTATCTGGTTCTGGTTCCGGTTCCGGCCGTATAGTAAAATTTAAAATCCGGTACATCCCTATTGTTGTGATGGTTTACCACCGAGAACAGCTACTTTTTATTAGACGGGAGTCCAGATCTGTTTAAAGAAAGAGAGACCTCACTCCCCAACTCCCTTTCCCTGGGAGTTAACTCCTGTGACATGGCCTGCATCCAACATCGAAGTGTGTACTTCATTAATATTAATAAATTAATATTAAAGAACGTAAATAAGAGTGAAACGTAAACGTTGCTTTGCACCACATTTGGCTGATCTCAGCATTGCTGTGCTGTTGTGGTTTTTATGGCAGCATAGCCTTCCTTTCTCCAAACGAACCGAATAAGAATTGTTTTATGTCTTGCTATAGAGTCTTGTTCTGGTGTTCGCACAACTGATGCAGACCCAGATGACGGCAGTTCTAGATTTCTTGTCAAGTGTTCCTAGTCCGACCGGTCGACCAGCTCTCGAGTTTGTGCTGACTGAATGGTGTTCGAAGCAGCATCTTTTTGTTGGAGAGTATGAGCGCAAAGTCAGGTAGTCTTTTGATGACTTAGTAGTTGTTATCAGATGCTAACTATCAATGTGGGACTTTGCATTGTTATATGGCATATATTAATAACAAGTGGTCAAAGAATTTTGACGAAAGACCGCATTACATGTCATGCCATTGTTGTGGAATTAAATGATTCCTTTTGCTGCGTACACTGCAGCAGAGACTCCAGGGGGTCGGACAAACCGCAAAAATTGCTTTGGTATTTGGATCCCATCTAATGCATGGTTCCTTTGGCCCACATGAGTCAGCCCTCCAAACAGCTTTTTTTGCAGGGCTCAGAATGTGACCAACAGACAGACAGACACTCTGACAGACCACACTACTCCGTCTGTAGCAATAGGCCGCATTGCTGCGATGCAGCCTAATAATAATAACAACAAAGAGTGCATTTATAATGTGGAATATTACAAATCTTTGAGCTAGTCGGGTAAGAAAACAAATAAGCCGCTTAAGTGTCTGGCAAACGTTGCCACAGTCAGCGACATCTCAGAGCACAACAAGCAGAGACTTTCAGGCGACTACAGTGGACATAGAAACTGTGAATTGTATGATGTTTGTGGGGACTTTGTATATCGTTTTCCAGTGCAGTGCAACAGCCATGACTCCGTGGTTAAGATGGTATACTTAACACATTAGTGACCTAGATATTGTTATTGACAGTATAGTGTGAGTTACTGATAGCATAAAAAAGGCATCTGGCTAATTACCATAGTTGCTTTAATATTTCAAAAGTTGTATCTTCCTTTCCGGGCAGATACAAGCTCTAACAGAGGAATGCACAGCTTTAAAAGTTCACTATGCATTCACTGTTCAGCATTTGGTAAATGGTATGGTGAAATTGGATTTTTTTGATGTCATATTTTGCATCAGGAATTTTGATGTTTTCTCATTTCAGATTTCATGAAGGCATTTAAAATTCCATTTGAAAACTGTTGATTCCGAAAATTTTTCTTCCGCTTTTTGCTGTGTTACTGTTAATGGAGATGACTCCTGCAGCTGTCCAACCCTGCTATGGCAATGGCATCGGTTCTGTGAGTTTTGCTCGGCAATGTGTGTAGTAGAACAACCTCGGTGAGCCGTTAACAGTAAAAACGTTCACTCACTCACTCCATATCTTTATCAGTATTATTCAGTTTTTTAAAATTAATTTTCCAATTTACTACAGTCCGTAGTATCCTTGTTTAGTTGTTGGGTCCGACAGACTCACAGCCTTACTCCAGGTATGCACCCTCCAATATGTAATGCATGCATTTTGCACCCAGTCATAAGTGGAAGCTGTTCATTCACGTCCTTACCATTTCCATCTGTTTTGCTGCATCACTGTAATATTATCATCTTACCTTGTATCTGTGTGTAGTACACATAACATATACTCCTGTTTGTTGATGACTTGTGAAATATTTGAATTCTGTGTACTGTTCTGCAGCTGTTTGTCACTGTGTAAGCTGATCCAGTACGCCCTCGAGTCGCAAGACCCTCGGCTTCAAGGTATCGAAGTTCAGGGCGACCAGATTTTTGCTGCAGGTGACAGTGTTAAAACCCGCTCTAAAGCCAGACAGTGTAAGCAACCATTATCAAGCATGGTTTGACTCTTTACTATTCTTAATCTACTGCAGATTGATGTTCAAATGGAATAAAAGAATTGCCAACTTGTCGGGGTTAGTGCTGTGAATTCTATGCAGTGCTTGTGACAATGTTGAAGTGACAGGAAGGCATTCAGCCCATAAAAACTGTTACCTATCTCCAAGCGTGTGTCTCTTTCCACGGAGATTTCTTAAGTGTTAATGACTGGTTGGTTGGGCACCTGGAGAAAGCAATTCCTAAAGGTTGCCGTGTAGTAACGAGAGCTCGGCAACTGCTGAGATTGCCAACATAGCGAGGTGCAAAAATTGTCTACGTTCATCACTGCATCACGCATGAAAACAAAGCTAATGGCATAGAAAAGCACATCTGAATTTAAAACTAGGTAAAGTTAGCATCATTGTGACGATCAACCAGCCGCCATTTTTCTAAGTCAAACGCCCGCCTCTTAGAAGTCTCCCTTTCTGTGGGAGATCCTGATCACCATTTGATACACAGTAGTTGTCCTCAGTTGTAAACATCATACTAAAAACCAGCTCAGTCCATATAAGTGTGTAAATTAACGTCACAAATTATTAGAATTAGAAAGTACACTTGTATAGCCCATCCAACGAAAAGAACCGTCTCTAATGCGCTGAGTGCGTAATCTGCTCGAATAAAAACGTTTAGAGAGCGTTTGAAGATGGCTGTATATGTCGATTTCCGCACATTTTCAGAAAGTAAGGTCCAGTCATGCGGGTCGGTGTATGAAAACGTGTGTCGGCCGTAGTTTGACAAATAGATGCACAGTTTATAGGATAAGCCAAACTGTTACCACAGTTGACTAGTAATGGTTGTTGCTGCTTCCACTGGCATATCAAACACACTGTTGTTGGTTGCTTATGTTAACGGCAGTCATGAGGGTAGGGTATTCACCGCCATTTGTCTGTCTGTTGTTCCACGCGATATCTCATAAAAGTTATGCAGCTACGACCACCAAACTGCGCATACAAATGTTGCACGATGAGTTCTGGAAACCCCGGCATGGGTATTTGCACTCTTGTGAGTGCTGGCTCCTTCTAGTTTAATCAGCGGCATTCTCTTCTGCAGCTGATGGTATGTGACATTTTATTCGCGTGGATATCGCTGCAGGTCCAGACGAGTGGACCATGGTACCGCTGCTGGTCAAGGTATATAAACTTGTCATCAACGAGCTGTCAAACCAGATTGAGAAGACGACTTCGACACGTGCCACAACTGGCGATGAAGACGAGGTCTGTAAATTAACCACTGGGCTTATTAGGGTACTGGCTTTGTAAGGGCTTCAGGCTGTAATGTGCCGCGATTTATTTGTTGATGCCGACACTATATAACTTGTTCACTTACTTATTTTTTACTTACTACTTATTTATTTACTTCCTTAAGAATGGGCCTGTTCAGTTTCCAGGCCGGAAGTTGTAAGAGGTGGACAAACCTGGATTTAGTTTTTTTTTGTGTTTATTTTTTGTTATAGTTTATTTAGTTACGGATTCATGTTTGCTTTTAGAGATTGGCTGGGAAGAATGTCTCCGAAATGACCTATTTTGTGTCGGGTGGGACATAAAACCTTAACTCAGTCAATCAATACTAGGGTACTAGTGAACTGATGTTGGAGAATCTGCATAGAGTAAGCAAAATCTTTTTTCTTACTTAGGAATCCAGCAATGTATTAAGAAATAATGAGGCCAGTGGGCATTTTTTGGTCAAATTTGACATGCAGTTAATAAATTATTCTTACTTTTGCATTGCTAGTATATGTTTTGATAGTATCATTTGAAGTTACCAGTCTCTTTTGGTGTGACTGCATATGTATGACTGCCTTTGTGTTACTAGTCATGCAGTTTTTAGTGCCTAGAGCAAATTTTGCATGTGCATTGCAGATATACCTTGGAATGTCATTAAACTGTTCATTATGTGATAAATATGAAAAAAGAATTTTGTTGTTAACCCATTTAATCTTTATCCTGCCTTTATTTTGCATTGGCTGCAAGACTGTAAGCCTTAAAGGAGTTTTTGGGTGGCATGTGAGCAGCTAAATACACTTGAAAATGCATTAAACAACAAAGTTTTGAGCATCCATTTACTTAAATCATTATCAGTATATCTGAATGCCTGGTTGTTGTGAGTGGAGAGTTGGGTGGTGAAAGGTAGCTATAATTACTGTTGGCTGAGCATCAGGAAGAGCGTCTGGTCTGTAAAAATTGAGTGATGAAGTGTTGGCATGGTTATCTGCCTGGAGTGAGGTGCATATGATCCGGCTGATGCCACTGCCACCCCATCATCTCTTGCTTCATTAAAATCCAGATGGGGTTTGTACATTTCTGGAGCCGGCTTACCCAGATTGGCCTGGAAAAAATGCCATTACACAAGTGTTAGCTGTTGATAATGTTGACTGTTCGTGTGTCAATGGACAGGAGCATGACGAGGATGATGGCGAATGGGAAGATGCTAATGACGACGACGACGGTGATGATGATGATATGAATGAAAGTGATTCTCTGCCGGGCCTGTTGTCACAGCTGGCTGGTGAAGGTAGGTGTCCACAAGTGAACTTCCGACTGCATAGCATTTAAATCTAATCCAGAGCAAATTATCAAGTGCCAGTATCGTACATCGAGTTATTCTTTCAGCGCTTTGAGAGTGTTGCATTATTTGCCGAGTGCGCTAATTGCTATTAGCAAGGGAGTGGAGGCAGTAAAACTGCTCCAACAAAACCTTCAAAGTCTTTAATTTGGGTGCAGGATAACGCAGGTTGACTGTAGACTGACTGTAAAATGGTTGTTTTTGTGTTTTGCTTTGTTGGTTTGGTGAGTGGAAGGAATGACCTGCCCTTGTGGCCGAGTGGTTAACGCACTTGGCTGCCATGTGCAGTAGAACGTGACACGCTCAGTGGCCGGGGTTTGACTCAGCCCGGGCGCGTCCGCCTACCAAAGAATTATTTCTAATAATTCCTATGCACTTGTTAAACTGGGAGTTAATGCCTGGCAGGTAATAGGGTTCGACGGTGTCCTGTATAAATTGTGACCGTTGCTGATGCTTTGATTAGCACCGTCAAGGTATCAGCCGCGCTGACATGAGAGCCAAAGCAGATAGATGTGACTAAGTCTCCTGTCTGACGCTGCAGAAGTGCCAATCAGGTGGCTGGGCGCTGAACAGCAGACCGATGGGGCTCTCGCTGCATAAGTGCCAGTCCGGGCTTAGTCAGACAGTAGGCCATGCCTAGAGGGGGCGCATTTAGAAATACCTGACAAGCTGCTTAAGCCTACTTACCCTCCTTCACCCTACATAGCGTGCACACCACACATACCTATCAAATCCCCTCCTTTCCCTGGGCTGGCGCATTTGACTAGTTCCAAAGATCTCAGCGCTGGGGTCCAGAGTAGGCTGGACCCCTGCCCACAAAGAACGAACGAACAAGTGGAAGGGATCTGGCCTGTAAAAAATCTGTCACTCATCCCCAACTTTTCTTTTGGAACAAGTAAAAGAAGAAAACAGAGGGGACCTGTTAATTCCTGTTCATTAAAACAGGAGGAGAAGAATCGTAAAATGAAATCAGAGACAAAGAGCATCGGCCAAATTGCTTTATTGCTATATCTGTTTGCCACATTCTTTTATCAGTTAGCCATTGGTTGATATTTTTAGGTTGACTCTTCAACACTAAAGCCGGCCTCAAAATGTCCATCCGTGCGTAGGTACGTCCGTCCGTCCAAAAAAGGTTTCGTTGATTTAAATGAAATTTGGCATGTAGGTAGAGGTTGATTAGTGATGCATGACGGTATGCCGTATGATCCGATCCAAGGTCACGGTAACGAACCCTTGAAAGTTGGAAATTCTTCCATTTTCAAAAGCTATCTCATCCACCATTTACAATGTGAGCTGGCAACTGACCACTGATTCTTAAACTATGGCACAATATCTAAATTTGATCAGGTCGGATTTTTTATATTTGACCTAATTTTTGCGTCACGTGACTTTGAAGTTGGCATGGTCCGTCCGTTGTGAAGAGTCGACCATCAGTCTCGTACGAGGCTAATTTATATAGTGTTGATTTTGGTATGTTTGGCCAGTTTTATTGCACATACTGAAAGCTTGAAATGCTTGGCAGACGTGTGGAAATCTGTTATGGAGTGTTTTTTTTTGTTGTCTGTTGGAAGATTTTGAGCAAGATGGTGAGGAGAGCGAGAGTGATCCCGACATTCTTAATGATCCGATTAATCAGATTGATCTTCAGGTGTGTACAAAGTATTAACCTCGTTAGCATTTTTGATAGAATGTTACGAATCTGAACATTATGGCCAATGTTTGCTTTTACTTTATGTTCAAGATAACCACTTGTCTGTAAGACCTGGAAGATGGCATGGAATTTGATGGCTTTGAAGGAAATATCAGGGAATAACCAGAAATCAAGTGAAATGTCTGTGATACACCAGTATTTAGTAGGTTTTTGCGGGTCTTCGTACGTGAATCTCCATTCTATTGTATTTTAGTTTTATCTCTTGGAAATCTATGTACATCCACTGACTTTAGGCTGCAGTATATTGTAATTCTTGTTAGCATAAGATGCGACTGACAGTTTGCCAAATCCCGTCTCCCAACAGCTGAGCACATATTTCACATTTCTAGTGAAATTTCTAAATATGATGTTAATCTGATTGGCTGTACAGTTTTGTGGGCATATACATGACTAGCATGGTCCAAAAATCCAGATTAACTTAAACTGGTTTAGTTTCACAACATATCAGTGGATTGAACAGATTACATCTCTTGATACATTGGTGCATGCATGAGTGTATCAAGAAATATAATAAGCAGAAACTTTTAGTTCAATCCATCGCCAAATTTCTGAAACCCAGTGGTACACATTACACAGTACAGCTCATGGTTCCCATACAGTTTTGAAGACTTGTGCTTTGGCTGCTGGATTTCAGGAGCTGGGATGAGCCAGAATCTGTGCTGTCTCTAATTTCATAACTCGTAATTTGCTTTAGCTGTCCAGGTGAAATGTTGTAAACATTGGTTGTCATTTTCCCCACGAAAGCGTGGGAGTATGTTTTTACTGGCGTTGGTTTGTGTCTGTCTGTCTGTGGGTCTGTCTGTGACCACGGTAACTAAAAAGATTGTAGACGGATTTGTACGAAATTTGTGTAAAAGGGTTCCTAGGGGGAAAGGGAAGACCAAGTTCATGTTTCGTTACAATCGGTAGAGGGATGTGGAAGTAACGGTCAAAAAACTACATAAAATGTAAACAATCACCGGTTTACAGCAGCAGTCTAATAGTAGGCGAGCCAAGATAGGTGGGTGGCGAACGGAAGAGCTTTTCAGCCTTGCTGGCCGTGTGGCGGTCACGGATGCCATAGGAACGTGATTGGTCGATCAACACTGTGACAATGGCTGTTAGGATATGGTTGGTTCTTTCAGATGTCTGTTGAGATGTAACTTTAGCCACAGTTATAGATATAAATAAATCACTTCCCGTATTTGTCCTGTAAAGTGATGGCAGTTCACAGCTAATCTTTTGCAATCTTTTCTGGCTTTGAGATACCTGTGCTGTAGCTGTTAGATAGATATATGTTTTTATGCTGGTGAAGTTGTTTGCAGTCGGTGTGTTTCTGGTGTAGGCGTACCTGACGGACTTTCTGCGGTCATTTTCAACTCTTCCGTACTATGCGACATTTTCACAACACCATACAGATGTTGAACGACAAATCCTCTGTGTTGTCGGCATCCCCGTGTGACACACTTATGTGATGATGACACGTGATAATATTTTTTTCATACTTTCCGTGATCCGATCCGGGCCTGTGATCACTTTTGTTACTGACTGCGTCACCTTTCGTCCGTGTCAGTGACATTGGCTAACAGAGTATTACTCCGATGAATTGGCGATGTTTTGCTTTTAACGTTTAAAAGGACTGTTACGTTAGAATGTCGTTGCTGACTGTAGCTGTTCTAAGCAAATGTTGTGTATACTTGCAGTAGGACTGAGCTGCTACTGGCAGGTGCTCTCGCATGCTGTCCGTGTCCATCTGTGAATGTTTTTGACATTTGCTGTGATTACTGTACGTAACAAGCAGTCATCTTGGATTGTGCAGCCCGCAGCTTTTGTGATGTGATGAGGTGGAGGGGGCAGGTCTGGCTGGTACAGTGGGCGGGAGGTCCCCTGGATGCGTCTTTTGGGTTTTACCTAAGAGAAGCATTCCAAAGCCAGACCAACACAGAGAAAGATATTACACAATGAGAGTCGTTAGGCACTGATATGTTATAGGAACTGAAGAACAGCAGTTACGCAAGTTATTATATTGAACTGATAAATAGGTCTTGTGGTGGTTGGTTAGTTTCCACCCTGTTGTAGACACTAGTGAAATAACTTAAATGAGCCTCCCCTATTGTTTCCCATTTTGGGTCGCCATTGAACAGAAAGTCAACGAGGTCAGGAGGTTACTGTATTGTTGACCATCCTTAACCTGGCGGATCTAGATCTCCTCCCAAGACCTTGTCCTTGATATAGCCTATTTTTGTGCTGAAAGGGGACGGTAATCTCCCAACGAACCATCCAACCTTGTGATGTGATTGAATGTTGTTTACTTTGATACAATCAGACTGTGGTCATTACATCGTAGTGACTGTGTTAGAGCAAGAGCGCTGACACAGCATTAAAGTTGCAATTACTTCGGTGAGTGCGGTAGTTTTTCTTCATGAGTGACTTAGGCTGGCTGTAGTGTGTTTTGCAGACTTACACAAATGGCTTCCCTCCTGTGCCGGAGTCTTGTGCCAGAGGCCCCGTCCGAGCAATGGTCATTGTCTGGAGCATATGAGATTGTGAGAACTGTAGTCTGGAGCATATGAGGACTGTTCTTTACCGTATTGTGTATCTCATCTGTGCACAGTGATATGCGCACACATTTGAGCAGTTCAGGGTTGGTCCAGGTTTAACGAGATTTGTACAGCAGAATTTTTCCCTTCCATTACTGTTGCCTTGCTAACAATATTGAAGGAAGTACCGATGGCTAGTAAGAAATTAATCTCTTATGAGCAAAAACGATAATGTTTATGTTAGTGACGTGTGGAATATTTCTGCACATAATTTTGTGTGTATTATTTTTAGGCCGCATCGCATGCAGTCAGTGCATAAGATGCGGAGAAGCCTGTTGATACAGATATCACACGTAGCACGGTTTTGGTGTTTGACTTGACACACGGATGTACTATGCAAAAACGACTGAACCTATCGAGATGACATTTTGGGGCTGGATCTTTTGGGTCCAAGCAACTATATATTAGATGGGGTCAAGATTAGACGAATCCATTCACAGCCGCCAAGGGTGACAATTCAGTGATGCGGCCTTTTGCCAAATTAATTTGGACACTTATTAGTATTATTTACGGAGTTCACCAGTATTACACGACTGTTTAATCGTTTTTCATGTTAAGTACCGGGTCACGAAGCTCCGTGTCTGTGAATTTGTATTTTTGTGCTGTGTATGTTGCTTATATTTTTAAGCAGTGATGAGTTTTTGCGGAGGTTTTGCTGTATGTGCGCGCGTGCGTGTATGCAATTACGGATGTGATTATTACATAGGAAATTCATGTTTAGTGTATCTCATCTCAATGAGTATCTTAACATTCAAGGCCACTAGAGTGTGTTGAGCTGTTTAGACAATGACATTACTAATATTGTTGAACCGTTCGGTTACTTACTAAGGGTGCTGTGTAATCTAAGATGTGTTGAAAGCGTCTGTTAAGTCATAACAAACTAGCTAAGCAATGCTACTGATGCAGTGCATAATCTGTTCGGTGTTTTGTAGCTACTGGGGTTTCAAAGTGCTCAATTAGAGATTTTAAAGAAGCATTCTTCCTTCTGATGTTGATATTTTTGGCACATTTTTGTGATGCAGGACTAATAGACTACACCTATGTCCTTACCATGTGCTTTGGTGCAAAATTAACCATACTGGCCAAGTCAAAATACGTGAATGCAAAATTGAAAAAGACGAGCCTTCAGAGTGTTTTGTTGCTTAAAGCTGCTGTTTGTGTATTATGGTCAACAGCTATAATGAAATGTGGGTGGTCTAAAAAAAGGTACCGAGCCTTGGGCCCGGAGCTGATCCCGGTGTACAGGCTGTCAACCTGCAGGTGACTTGAAGCCATCCACCCGCCGGTAGGCTGCCATTACTTTCTGCCAGGCCTGCGGTTACCTTCCCAGCCGAAGAGCGTCACCGCCCATCGGCCGGTACCAAATTATACTGCTTGGTGACAGAGGCACATGCGTGTGAGCTTGCCCAAGGCTGTTACCTGGAAGCGAACCGGCCCAGGTTAGAACCCACGACCTTTAAGATCGCGAGCGAACACTCTACCGTTAAGCCACACAGGCCACGTGGGTGGTCTACATGCCCTAATTTGTCCAGCAGAAATCACTGAAGTTGCATTTTTGGCTATTGGACACAGTTGTACAAGCCCCAGTCTTCACGTTTTCAACTTGTCAACTCGTAAAATATGCGAAGCCTACGTTGATTTTTATTTAGCTCGAAGCTATGCTTCAGCCAAATATCGCATTCACTTTACGGCGCGTTTCGGTGGTGTTTACTTATGCGGCTATAAGTCGGCCGAAAGTGAACCGATTTGGATGAAATCTGGTGCATTGTGACGCGATTCGCGCAGTTGCGACAGCTGCAAAGCCAGACAAAATGTTATTTTTTGTCTAGTAAGCAACGCACGATTTCACCGATTTCCCATCGGCCAAATTTCACAAAATTTGAACACAACACGTGCTTCTGTGAGGCGATGAATAGTTTCCTAAAAGAATTTTGATAATTTAACCATAATGGGTCGTTTTTCCTAAAAAAAACAGCAAATTCTGGAAAATGTTCAACGTCTTGCGACTTCAGGCGTCCATAACTCTGCACTGACCATAGATCGACGGAAATTTACTACCAAATGATCCCTCTACGGGATGTCCAGTGTCTAGTTTCCATTTTTAGGTCGAATCCTCCGAGTCGACCTAATCACGTGTCTAAAATGTTCTTCCGTCCGTCCAGAAAAAGTTACTTCGATTTCAGTGAAATTTGATATGTAGGTACAGGTCGACAAGTGATGCATGACGGTATGCAGTATGTCCCGATCCAAGATCAAGGTCACGAGCCCCTGAAAGTTGGATATTCGGTCATTTTCAACGGCTATGTCCTCCCCCATTTACAATGGGGACTGGCAAATGACCACGGATTCTTATTTCTTACATTAGGGCACAAAAAAGCTTATCGGGACCGGATTTTTGTCCTAGTTTTTTTGTGTCACGTGACTTTGAAGTTGGCAGTAAGTAGGAGTCGACCGTCAGTCCCGTACGGGGCTAATTTATTACCGTTGGAATCAATTAAAAGTTATTCCGCTCACCTGTACACTCCGTACAAGTAACCTCAAATGTTCAGCGACGTTCGATGTCCAATATTGGGTAAACCATGTACGCCGCTGTGCCGCTTGGCCAACCGACATGGAAGAAAAGCAGGCGTGGATTGGAAACAGTAAATAAGTAACACGACAGATAACGCTGACATCACTTAGTCGCAGGCACGTGACACCAGGCGTCGCCGAATGCAGGAAGTAAACGGCTTGTGCACAGATAGCCGAGCGCTTCGAGCAGTATTCTGTATTGTGGGCATTCCACACAATACAGCCATCTAGTTATTCATGGCTTGATGTTTGCATAGTAAATTGGTGAGAAATTTTCTAATTATAAAATCGCTTCGGTACCGGTATATTTTTGTTGTAAAAGCCACCACTTTGAAACAACAGCAAATGTCAAAGTTTTATCCGCACATTCAGTGCACAGACACAGTGACACTAGCTGTCACATTTATATTAGATAGCGTCCTGTCATAAATGTAAAAGCTGGCTTCTGTGCTTAAAATTTTTGGATAAAGTTTTCCATGATATTTGCTGTCTTTGAACTGGTGGTTCTTACAACGTTATAATCTGCAGCCAGTTTTGTTCTTTTGTATTTTACGGTTTTTAGGTCGACTCCTCTGAGTGGGTCTCGAATGTACGTCCATCCGTACGTACGTCCGTCCACAAAAAGTTTGTTCGACTTCAATGAAATTTGTTATGTAGGTAGAGGTCGATGAGTGATGCATGACGGTATGCAGTATGACTCGATCCAAGGTCAAGGTCACGAGCCTTTGAAAGTCGGAAATTCAGCCATTTTCTGAGGCTATCTCTTCCCCCATTTGTAATATGGGTTGGCAAATGACCACGGATTCTTAAATTAGGCACAATACCTAAAGCTTATCGGGGCCGGATTTTTGATCTTTGTCCTAGTTTTTGTGTCACGTGACTGAAGTTGGCAGTAAGTAAGAGTCGATCGTCAGTCCCGTATGGGGCCAATTTATATTAGGTAAAGTACTATGTGTAGCATATGAGATGAAGTTCATTGGGGCAATGTGCGTCACTGTGCAACTGCCAGATTGCACGATAATCCATTAAACCTTTGCTGACATAATGACGATTTAACTGAAAATTTAACTGGATCTTTGATGGTTAAAAATTCGAAATTTTAAGGGGCCATTGGTTAAAGGGTCAATGTGCTTCATCTTGCCAAATTTCGTGGCGGTCGGTAGAATCGTTGCTGAGATACGGCGACTTGCCGATTTTTCAAAATGGCGGCCTGATTTGTTGTACATGTGTTTGGACCACCCACAGAGTATTTGGTGGTCTTTTATCACTGCTAACATACAAAGATACCGATATGTTGAATGACACATAAACAAACTTTAAGCGTCTCATAACTTTCTTGATTTGCGGAACAAATAATAACAATCGGTCAAAGAATTTTTACGACAGCCGCGCTGAAGGGGAGATTTTCACGAGGAAAAGTTATGTGACAACGGCTAGTCGGGAGCAATGCAGTCGGCTGCAGCAGTCGCGCTGATGCCGTTATTGATTTTTTGCTGCGTAAATTGCCGCAGCAGTGACTCGCAGTGTTTTTCAGTGGGCCGATCAATCCCCCCAAATTGCCCTTCTCCGTGAAGGATATGGAGCCCGTCTAGTACATGATTCCATGCACCTATCTGAGTTACCCACTCAAATGTTACCTCGATCCGTTCATTCGCTTTTGCAGGGCTTACGAATGTGACCGATAGACAGATAGCAATAGGCCGCATCTAGCTGTTGCTGCTATGCGGCCTAATCATAACAAGGGGTCAAAGAAATTGACATAGGGCCGCTTTGCTGATTTGTCACCCCTCCCGGCAGCGAATGGATTCGTCCGACCTTGACCTCATCTAATACATGGTT
>Ga0209780_1000070_pt1 | contig 44009 bp, 44 predicted proteins | sample WorMetexBAHAMAS2_FD_187384 | JGI IMG/M metagenome (GOLD analysis project Ga0209780, IMG submission 187384) | Marine gutless worms symbiont microbial communities from Max Planck institute for Marine Microbiology, Germany - Inanidrilus exumae... | ecosystem: Host-associated > Annelida > Digestive...
GCGGCACGAACCATCCCCGATCTCTGGGACGCCATCGCCGACGCCATCGAAACCTTCGAATCCGACGAATGCCTCAACTACTTCGTCAATACAGGTTATGACCCGGTATAAATTGAACCCGCTCTAGAAACCCGTTCCAGTCCTCGCCGGTAGCCCTGTACAGGTCGCTTGCCAGCAGGGCCCGATCGCACGGGGCGCCTTGACACATCCGGGACTCGATAGCGGCAAAAACAAGCCCGTGCTCGCGTGACGTGAAGTCCCTCTCGCCTTCCACCACGCCCTCGACTTGCGGCCAGACGCGCTGGGGGTCGTGCAGGAGGGCGCCGAGGAGCAGGTTCTCCGCGTACTTATTGGCCGCTGGCGAACGCGGCACAACCCGACGCTCCTCCGGGCCGGCGGTCAACATGGGCAAAGCCCCTTCAGTTGCGCGCAATTTGCGCGCACGGAAGCCACCAGCAAAGTTCCGGAAAAGGGGCTAACGAATTGAGAAGAAATGGTGCCGCCGGAGTGAATTGAACACTCGACCCCACCCTTACCAAGGGTGTGCTCTACCCCTGAGCTACGGCGGCGGGAGCGCGCGCACCATGCCACGGCGCTGGGCCGGCTGGCAAGGTTCCCTTGACCCTTCCAAGGGTTGGCGCCCACAGTTGGTGGATGAAATCCGACATGTGGTCCCCATACGATCCCATATCCCGGTTTCCCGGCAGGAGAGGGCCCGAAGTCGATGCGGGGACGTCGTCAAGGGAACTCGACGCCCCGGGAGACCGGGATATGCGACCCAAGGGGCGGCGGCGCGAGCCCACGGGCTGCGTTGCGTGATGTTTGTGATGGCCCCGCATCACCGCGCATCCCGCGCCTTGCCCGGTGAACTCGGGTCGCCGTCGTAAGGGCACCAAATGTCGGATTTCATCCACTAGTCACCATGCCCGAGGACCCTTTCGAAAGCGTTTCCGGACCACGGCCGCGCCGCGCCGCCGGCGCCGACTCGCCGGAGGATCGGCAACGGCGGCTGGCCGAGGCGCTGAGGGCCAACCTGCGCCGCCGCAAGCAGCAGCGCCGCGCCCGCGCCACCGGCGAAGGGTCTGAAGAGGAACCGAAAACATCGGGCGACGCGGCCGAAGACACCTGAGCAACAACGCTCTCCCGCCGCCTCCGCTTGAGGTTCTGGGGCCGATGGCGTACAACGCCCGGCCAACATTCGCCGAGCCGCCAGCGATGCCCCATGGGGCGCCGACGTTTACCCGGCTCGCATACTTGGTTCGCACTTCCGTAAGGCGCTCATGGATCGTATCCGTATTCGCGGCGGCCGGCCGCTCTCCGGCTCCATTCCCATCGGGGGCGCGAAGAACGCGGCGTTGCCGCTGATGGCCGCCTGCCTGCTGACCGATCGCCCGGTCACGCTGTCCAACCTGCCGCACCTGTTGGACATCGCCACCATGGCCCACCTGCTCACCGAGCTGGGAGTGGAGATCGCCATGGACGGCGCCGTGGACGGCGGCCATGCCGGCCGCGTGTTGCGGCTCACCGCCGCCGAGGTGGCCAGCACCACAGCGCCCTACGACCTGGTGCGCAAGATGCGGGCCTCGGTGCTGGTGCTGGGGCCGCTGGTGGCCCGCTGCGGCCACGCCCGGGTATCGCTGCCCGGCGGCTGCGCCATCGGCACCCGGCCGGTGGACCTGCACCTACGGGCGCTGGCGCAGATGGGTGCGGAGATCGTGCTGGAGGAAGGCTACATCGAGGCCCGCGCGCCGAAGGGGCTGACCGGCGCCCGCATCGTCTTCCCCACCGTCACCGTCGGCGGCACCGAGAACCTGATGATGGCGGCGGCCCTGGCCCGCGGCGAGACGGTGCTGGCCAACGTGGCGCGCGAACCGGAAGTGGCCGATTTGGCGCGGTTCCTGGTGACCATGGGCGCGGAGATCGAGGGCATCGGCACCGATACCCTGCGCATCGTCGGCCGCGAACGGCTGGCCGGGAGCGCCTTCGCGGTGATCCCGGACCGCATCGAGACCGGTACCTACGCCATGGCCGCGGCAGCCACCGGCGGCGACGTGGAGTTGACCGATACAAGGCTGGAGCTAATCCGTTCCGTCGCCGACGTGCTGAGCGCGGCCGGGGTGGAAATCGCCGAGACCCCGCGCGGCATCCGGGTGGCGCGGCGCAACGGGCCGCTCAATGGCGTCGACGTAATGACCGAGCCCTACCCTGGCTTCCCCACCGACCTGCAGGCCCAGTTCATGGCGCTGATGGCCACCGCCGGCGGCGCGGCGATGATCACCGAGACCATCTTCGAGAACCGCTTCATGCACGTGCCGGAGCTTTGCCGCATGGGCGCCGACATCAACGTCCACGGTGCCTCGGCCATCGTCCGCGGCGTCGGCGGCCTGTCGGGCGCGCCGGTAATGGCCACCGACCTGCGTGCCTCGGTGTCGCTGGTGCTGGCCGGATTGACGGCGGCAGGCGAGACGATCCTCAACCGGGTCTACCACCTGGACCGGGGCTACGAGCGGGTGGAGGAAAAGCTGGCCGCCTGCGGTGCCGATATCGAGCGCCTGCGGGAGTGAGTGAGTGACCGACCGGTCCGGCCCACCCCTGGCACGCCGATACCGTTGACGCTAAAACAGGCGGACCGTGCGAAGGAGGTCCTGTTGTCCGCGCCCGAGACCCTGATCCTGGCCCTGCCCAAGGGCCGGATCCTTACCGAAGTGATGCCGTTGATCCGCGCCGTGGGCATCCGCCCGGAACCGGCGTTCGACGATCCGGACTCGCGCCAGCTCCGCTTCACCACCGACACGCCAGGGCTGGACGTGGTGCGGGTGCGCAGCTTCGACGTGGCCACCTTCGTCGCCTTCGGCGCCGCCCACCTGGGCATTGCCGGCAACGACGTGCTGATGGAGTTCGACCACCCGGAGATCTACGCGCCGCTGGACCTGGGCGTCGGCCGCTGCCGGCTGTCGGTGGCCGAACCCCGGCAGATGGTGGACGAGGACGACCCGGCCACCTGGAGCCACGTGCGCATCGCCACCAAGTACCCGGCCATCACCGCCCGCCATTTCGCCCGCCGCGGCGTGCAGGCGGAATGCATCAAGCTCAACGGCGCCATGGAGCTGGCCCCGGCGCTGGGGCTATGCCGCCGTATCGTCGATCTGGTGTCCAGCGGCGAGACGCTGCGCGCCAACGGCTTGGTGGAGGTGGAGCTGATCGCCGAGATCAGCGCCCGGCTGGCGGTCAATCGCACCGCGTGGAAGACCCGGCCGGTGGAGATCGGCAACTGGGTGCAGCGGTTCTCGGAGGCGGTGGATGGCCGCGCGGCTTGAGACCCGCGACGCCGGCTTCGAAGGCGCGTTCGCGGCGTTGCTGGCGGCGAAGCGTGAGGCCGCGGCCGACGTGGATCGGGCGGTGGCGGCGATCCTCGACGACGTCCAAGTGCGCGGTGACGCCGCGGTCATCGAATTCACCCGGCGCTTCGATGATGTTGAGCTGACGCCGGCGACCCTGCGCGTGGGCGCCGACGAGATCGAGCAGGCGGTGGCGGTCTGCGACGCCGAGACGGTGGCCGCCCTGCAACTCGCCGCGGAGCGCATCGCTGCCTTCCATGAGCGCCAGAAGCCCGAAGACCTGAGCTATACGGACGAGGCCGGGCTCAGGCTCGGCTATCGCTGGACGCCGGTGACCGCGGTCGGTTTGTATGTTCCCGGCGGCACCGCCGCCTATCCCTCGTCAGTGCTGATGAACGCGGTGCCGGCGCGCGTCGCCGGCGTGGAGCGGCTGGCGATGACGGTGCCGGCACCCGGCGGCAACCTCAATCCGCTAGTGCTGGCGGCGGCGTCCATCGCCGGTGTGGACGAGGTGTGGCGGATTGGCGGCGCCCAGGCGGTGGGCGCTCTGGCCTACGGCACCCGGACCATCGCCCCGGTGGACAAGATCGTCGGCCCCGGCAATGCCTACGTGGCGGCGGCCAAGCGCCGGGTGTTCGGCACCGTCGGCATCGACATGATCGCCGGCCCGTCGGAGGTGCTGATCGTCGCCCGCGCCGACGTGGACCCATCATGGATCGCCATCGACCTGCTGGCCCAGGCGGAGCACGACACCGCCGCGCAGTCGATCCTGATCACCGACGACGCGGCATTCGGCGACGCCGTGTGTACCGCGGTGGACAACCACCTGGCCAACTTGCCGCGGGCGGAGATCGCTGCCGAGAGCTGGCGCGAGCACGGCTGCGTCATCGCCGCCGCCGACCTTGCGGCCGAGGCGCCGGCGCTGATCGATCGGGTGGCGCCGGAACACCTGCAGCTCGCCGTGTACGACGCCGACGCCATGGCCAACCGGGTTCGGCACGCGGGCGCCATCTTCCTCGGACGGCTGACGCCCGAGGCGGTGGGCGACTATGTGGCCGGTCCCAACCACGTGCTGCCCACGGCCCGCAGCGCCCGCTTTTCCTCCGGGCTTGGCGTCCACGACTTCCTCAAGCGGACGACGCTGGTGGACTGCGACGCCGACGCCCTGGCGACGGTGGGGCCGGCGGCAGTGACGCTGGCCGAGGCCGAGGGCCTCGACGCCCATGCCCGCTCGGTGGCCATCCGCCTCAACCGCCGGCGCGAGAACTGAGCCCTCGTGGCCCGGTCCGCCGCGACCGACCGCCACCGCATCGCCAGGGTATCGCTGGAGGAGCCGGCCCGCATCCGCCTCAGCCCGCAGGTGGAGAACGAGCGCCGCACCGCCCTCTACGACCTGGTGGCCGACAACCGGTTCGCCGTGATCGGCGGCCCGGACGGTCCCTACCACGTGCGGCTGGCGGTGGAGGGCGAGCGGCTGAGCCTCGACGTAGCCGCCGAGGACGGCACCCCGGTCACGCGGCTGAAATTGCCGCTGCGCGCCTTCCGCGGCCTGATCAAGGACTACTTCATCGTCTGCGACAGCTACTTCAAGGCCATCAAGGAGGCCACCCCCAGCCGTATCGAGGCCATCGACATGGGCCGCCGCGGCCTGCACAACGAAGGCGCGGAGCTGCTGCGCACGCGGCTCGCCGGCGAGGTGGAGATGGACACCGACACCGCGCGGCGGCTGTTCACCCTGATCTGCGTCCTGCATATCCGGAGGTAGCGGCGTGGGCGACCTGCCATCCGCGGTGCTGTTCGCCTGCAGCTTCAACGCCGTCCGCTCGCCGATGGCGGAGGCGCTGATGAAGCACCTGCACGGCCACCGGGTGTTCGTGGATTCGGTGGGCGTTCGGAGCGGCGAACTGGATCCCTTCGCCGTGCAGGTGATGGACGAGATTGGCATCGACATCACCCGCCATCGGGCCAAGACCTTCGACGACCTGGAGGACGAGTCCTTTGACGAGGTGATCAGCCTGTCGCCGGAAGCCCAGCACAAGGCGGTGGACATGACGCGGGTGATGGCCTGCGAGGTGGTGTTCTGGAACACCCTCGATCCGGGCCTGATGGAAGGCAGCCGCGAGATGCGGCTGGACGCCTACCGTCAGGTGCGCGACCAGCTCCTCGCCCGCATCAAGGCCCGCTACCCCCCCCCGACCCCATGGGTGCGCTATAGAGGGAACCGGCCGCCGGTCCGCCGGGAAAAGGCTTGACCGACGGCGGTTTGCCGGCCATCTAGAGCGCCATCGGAAACCGGGGCCGGCGACCGAGAGGCGCGAAGCGAACGGTCCGGAATGAACAGCCCGGCGCGAACTGCCCGGCATGAACTGAACGAAAAGGCGTAATGGCAAAGGAAGAAGTTATCGAGTTCACGGGGGTTGTCACCGAACTGCTGCCAAATGCGATGTTCCGCGTGAAGCTGGAGAACGACCACGAGATCCTCGCCCACACCGCCGGCAAGATGCGCAAGCACCGAATCCGCGTGCTGGCCGGCGATCGGGTCAACGTGGAAATGACCCCCTACGACCTGACCAAAGGGCGCATCACCTTTCGCTACAAGTAGCCCGGCCTTGCCGAGGCGGCGGATTTGGCCATCAGGAACGCCCCGCCGCGCCTTGTCTTAGCCTCGGCCTCACCCCGTCGGCGAACGCTGCTGGCGCAGATCGGCGTGGTGCCGGCGGAGATCGTCGCACCGGAGATCGACGAACGGCCGCGCCCGCGCGAACTGCCGCGTGACCTCGCCCGCCGCCTGGCCATCGCCAAGGCCGAGGCCGGCGCGGCGCTGTGTCCAGATACCTGCGTCTTGGCCGCCGACACTGTGGTCGCCTGCGGCCGGCGGGTGCTGCCCAAGGCCGAAGACGCCGCGGCGGCACGCCGCTGCCTTTCCCTACTGTCGGGCCGTCGGCACCGGGTGTTCGGCGGGGTGGCGGTGCTCCACGCCGACGGCCGGGTGACAGCGCGCGTGGTGGTCACCGTGGTTACCTTCAAGCGCCTCAGCGAGCACGAAATCGCCGATTACCTGGCGTCGGAGGAATGGCACGGCAAGGCCGGCGGCTACGCCGTCCAGGGGCGAGCGGCGGCCTTGGTTCGTCATCTCAACGGCTCGTACTCCAACGTGGTCGGACTGCCGCTGTTCGAGACGGCGGCGTTGCTGCGCGGCATTGGCTGTTGGCCCGGCCCGACGGATGGCCCCATACTCACCGCGTGACCGGCGACACCCTGCTTATCGAAGGCGAACCGGAGACCGCACGGGCGGCCGTCCTGCGCGAGGGCGTGCTGCGGCGGCTGATCCTGCCCGAACCACCGGGAACGGCGCGGCGGGGCGACATCGTCGCCGGCCGGGTCAGCCGGGTAGCGGCCGCTATCGACGCTGCCTTCGTGGACGTGGGAGACCCCCGGCACGGCTTGTTGGGCGGCGCCGACGCGGGGACCGCCGGGGCCAACCCGGTACCGATCGGCGAGGCCGTCGCCGAGGGCGACACCGTGATCGTACAGGTCACCCGCGAGGCGGTTGCGCACAAGGGCCCCCGGCTGAGCGCGCGCCTCACGCTTCCCGGCCGCTTCCTGGTGTGCCTGCCGCAGGAACCGGGCGAGGTACGGCTTTCGGGCGGCATTGCCGGCGCCGAGCGCAACCGGCTGCGCGACGTGCTTACGGACCTGGCGGAGTCGATAGGCACCATCTGCGAGTGGATCGTCCGCCGCGCCGCCGTCGGGGTGGACATGTCGACAATCGCCGACGAGGCACGACCGCTAGCCGCGGCGGCAGACGCCGACGCCCGAGCCGCCGGGACTGCGACACCGCCGGCGACTCTGCGCCGGGCGCCGCCGGCAGCGTTGCAGGCGGTGATGGATGCCGCCCGCGGCGATGGCGTGCGAGTGGTGGCGGACCATCCGGCAATGCTGGCGGCGGTGCGCCGGGTAGCACCGGACCTCGCCGAGCGGGCGGAACGCTGGAGCGGCCCCGGCCGCCTGTTCGAATGCCAGGGCGTAGAGGACGAGATCGCCGCGGCGCTGCTGCCCGAGGTGCCGCTGCCCGGCGGCGGGCGCCTCTTGATCCACGAGACGCCGGCGCTTGTGGCCATCGACGTGGATTCCGCCGCGGCAACGGCGGGCGGCCGCGAGAGCACGGCGCTGACCGTCAACCGCCAGGCGGCTTCGGCCGTCGCCGACGCCATCATGCTGCGTGATCTGGGCGGCGCCATCGTCATCGATTTCGTCCCCATGCGCCGAAGGGCCTACCGCGAGCAGGTACTGGCGGTGCTGGTGGAGGGACTCGCCGCCGACGACCGGCCGCGGCGGATCGGCGGATTCACCAAGCTGGGACTGGTGGAGCTGACCCGCCAGCGCCTCGGCCCGTCGCTGGGCCGGCGCCTGACGGAGCCGTGCCTCGCCTGCGACGGCACCGGGCGCGCGCCGATACCCGCGGCGATGGGCGAGGAGGGAAAGGTGGTGAGCGGCGATGGCTAAGGCATGTCCCGTGTGTGGAGCGCCGCCGGTGGACCGGTTCCGGCCCTTCTGCTCGGCGCGCTGCGCCGACGTGGACCTGGGCCGATGGCTGAAAGGCGTCTATCGCGTCCCCGCCAATCCAGAGGACGACGAGGACGGAGCCCTGGAGCCCGGAGACGACACCGGAGAAGGCGAGCGCCGAGGCGATGGCGGGTGAGACGGCCGTCGCTGGACAGGGGAGTCGTTTTCTTTTATCACCGTCCGTTACTGCCGCGGGGGCAGGCCGCACCAGCCCCCGAAACCTATGCCCAGGTAGCTCAGTTGGTAGAGCACATGACTGAAAATCATGGTGTCGGTGGTTCGATTCCGCCCCTGGGCACCACCCGCCTCTCCAGCGATGTTCGATAACGTCCAGTTTTTCCGCATAAAACAGACAGGTTTACCAGTTCCATCGTCTGGTATCGTCCAGCATGGTGCGTTGGTATCCGGACGATTTGTTGGTATTTTTGTTGGCATCGTTGGGCGCCGACGGAACTGGATACCAACATGCCGCTGACCGATACCCGCATTCGCAGCTTCAAACCTCAAAGCCGGGTAGTGAAGCTGTCCGATGGTGGCGGCCTGCATCTGATGGTCACGCCGGGCGGTTCGAAGTTGTGGCGCCTTGCCTACCGGTACGCTGGTAAGCAGAAGACGCTCGCCATCGGCGCCTATCCCGCAGTGTCCCTGGAGAAAGCGCGAGAAGCGCGAGGCGCCGCCAAGAAGCTCCTTGCAGATGGTGCGGACCCGAGCGCCGCCAAGAAGGCAGAAAAGCGACAGCGCAAGCTGTCCGCTGAGAACACTTTCCAGGCGGTCGCCGAAGAATTGGCGCAGAAGCGGCGGCGCGAAGGTCGGGCGGCCGCAACATTGACCAAGACAACGTGGCTGCTGGCTTTCGCCCTTCCGGTCATCGGGCGTCGGCCCATCGCGGAGATTTCGTCAGCTGAGGTTCTGGAGGTGTTGCGCCGGGTTGAAAACCGGGGCCGGCACGAAACCGCGCGCCGGCTGCGTAGCACCATCGGCAGCGTTTTCCGTTACGCCATTGCCACGGCGCGGGCTGAGAACGATCCGACCGTTGCACTGCGAGGTGCACTTGTAGTGCCCGTGGTAAGGCACCGGGCGGCTCTGACCGATCCGAGAGCCCTCGGCGCCCTGCTGAGAGCTATAGACGGCTTCGAAGGCCAGCCGACCACCCGCGCGGCGCTGCAGTTGATGGCCATCCTGTTCCCCCGCCCAGGCGAGCTGCGGGCGGCGCAATGGAACGAGTTTGACCTGGACGGGGCGGTTTGGACGATCCCTGCCGAGCGGACCAAGATGCGCCGTGAACACCGCATTCCGCTCTCGCCCCAAGCGGCGGCCATCCTCCGCAAGCTGCGACGGGTGACGGGAGAGGGGGAGTTGGTATTTCCGTCCATTCGCTCTGTTCGGCGGTCCATGTCGGAGAACACGTTGAACGCGGCGCTGCGCCGGATGGGCTACACGCAGGATGAGGTGACGGCGCATGGCTTCCGGGCCACTGCTTCCACACTGCTGAACGAGTCCGGGCTTTGGGCTGCTGACGTGATCGAGCGGCAGCTCGCTCACGTCGAAGGCGACGAGGTGCGGCGCGCCTATGCACGGGGCGATCACTGGGCGGAACGCGTCCGTATGATGGCGTGGTGGGCGGACCGGCTTGATGCGCTGAAGGCGGAGGGCGAGGTTGTCCCGCTGCAAACCGTCCGCGCGGGTTAAGCTTGCCGGACGAGTAGCGGTCAGTATTTTTTTAGTACGGTGACGCGGTTGGGCCGGATTCCGGTCCAAGCCATGCATCGGGGCGCATGAATGGATAGCTTCGACTACTGGCGCCTGTGCGATGAACTGACGATCGTTCAGGCGGCTCTTCTGATCGTAGGCGAGGACCCTTCGTCTGTGTCGGCCGATGTCGAGACATGGGATTTCGAGAATCGACCAGTTGGATACGAGGCCACACGAACGGCTTTGTCCAGTGCCCTGACGCGAGATCAAATCGAGGGCACGATCGCCTTCCATGAATTGGCGAACGAAGATGTAATCAACGTCCACACTTCGACGGTGATCGTAGACTCGTTGCGTCGATGGTTGTTGGAACGCGGCCTGACGACCGGGTTTTTCTTCCCTAATGGAATGCTCCTTGCCCTGCCTGAATGATCACCTGGATGTGGAGGCTGACGCCGATGCGTAGGCACCATCCGGAAAATGAGCGAATCAAGCGCCGCTACCTGACATTCTTGCGCGAGGCAAAGCGGCTCTCCGAATCAAGCGTGGACCATGCTGCCGCCTCAATCGCGGCCTTCGAGGCTTCGACCGGTTACCGCGATCTGCGCCGGTTTCATATCGAGCAGGCGCAGCGGTTCAAGCGTGTCCTGGCGGAGCAGTTGAACCCGGCCACCGGCAAGCCTTTGGCCAAGGCGACGATCCACGCACGCCTGATGGCGTTGAAGGCGTTCGCCGTATGGCTGGCGGACCAGCCGAACTACCGCTCCCGGATTCGCTACTCCGACGCCGAATACTTCAACCCGACGGGCAACGACGGGCGGATCGCCCGAACGGTGCGTGAGACGCCGGTGCCGACCCTTGAACAAATCCGGCATGTGTTGAACGGTATTCCGACGGCAACCGACATCGAGCGGCGCGACCGAGCGCTGATCGCCTTCACCATCCTTACGGGGGCGCGCGACAACGCTATCGCGTCATTGTCGCTAAAGCATGTCGATTTGGTGGGCCGGATGGTGTTTCAGGACGCCCGGGAGGTCCGGACCAAGCGGGCAAAGACGATCACGACCTATTTTTTTCCTGTCGGGGCGGACGTCGAGGCCATTGTCACGGACTGGATTAGATGGCTGCGGTCGGAGCGCTTGTTCGGCGATAACGACCCGCTGTTCCCGGCCACGTTGGTTGAGCAGAACGAGGACCGATGTTTCGAGGCTATAGGTCTGAGCCGCCGGCACTGGAAAAATGCTAGTCCGATCCGCCGCGTATTTCGCGATGCCTTCGAACGCGCCAGCCTTCCCTACTTCAACCCGCACAGCTTCCGGAAAACGCTGGTGCGTCTTGGCGAACGGGTCTGCCGGACGCCTGAAGAGTTCAAGGCGTGGAGCCAAAACCTCGGGCACGAGGAGGTGCTGACAACGTTCACCAGCTACGGTGCCGTGACACCGCACCGACAGGCGGAGCTCATAAGAGGTGCCGGCGCCTCATGCGGCGACAGCAATGACGAACTCGTCCGACGCATTGCGGAAGCGGTGCGGGCGCACCGACAATGAGCCTTTCAATCGACCGGACACACCGGCAGACCGATGATCGCTGACTTAAACCCGCTTCTCGGCCGTGCTGCGTTTTTTGCCGTACTCTTACTGAGACTTGAGCTCAGGCGCCTGCTTGCGATAACGCACAGGATCTTTCGCGCTTTCGGGATTGGGGGCTACCTCCGGGATTAGGTGGGAGCATGAAGATGTCTGACGAAGTGAAGGGTCAGGCGATGGGCCAAGTGATCAAGATCGACGAGGCTCGGATCCAGGATCACCTGGGAGCGATGGTACGGGGACGGTCGAGGAGGCGTTGAACGCGCTGCCTGACGCGGAGGCGGCCCCTCTGTGCGGGGCGACGCGGTACAAACACAACGCAGCGCGATGGGACACTCGGCCGGGACGTACGGCCGGGCCCTGCACACCAAGGCGGGCGAGGTGACGCCGAAGATGCCGAAGCTGCGGCGTCGGACCTTCGAGACGGCGACCATTGATCGTTACCCGCGCCGCGAAACTCGTAAAACCTTCCTTGATTGGGCGTAGATGTGCGACTGCTGCTCGCCGACGATAGTTAACGCGTCGACGGGTCCCCCTAGAGATCTCAGCCCCGCGGGCAACGCACCATCGCGGCGTTCAAGTTTGTTGCTGATTTTCAAGGGCTTGGTGTTGATGTTGATTTTGTGGACGTGGTTCCTGGATTCATGAAATCGTCCCCAAATCCCACGAGCGCTGGCCCCGGCTGCTCGGCGTGGAAACAGCCACCATAGGTCTCGACGGGTCGAAGGTCGTAACATGCGCCATCAACCCTTAAGGGCCTCGTCAGTTCTTCATTCTTGGGTTTTTCAGATTAGCGGACATTCGGTGCCCTCTGCCGGCGGAAACCGACGGGTCGGTCAATCTGGGCCTGCCGTGCCTTCCGCTGCCTCGGCCGGTGCCGGTCCGTCGACTTCCGCTGCGAGCGCGGCTGCCGCCGCGGCACCCGAAATGGCCGTCGGCGTATCGACAATGACCCGCCGAGGGGCGAACTCGATGCCGTTCTGCGAGAACGCCTCCTGGATGCGACGGAACACCTCCCGCCGCAGCACGAACTGCTCGCCTGGCTTGGCCATGAACTTGACCCGGACGATGAATGCCGAGTCGTCCATACGGTTCACCCCCTGGGACTTCACCGGCTGCAAGAAGTTCTGCCCGTACTCGGGATGCTCCATCAGCTCCTGCCCCACCCGCTTGACGATCTTGCGCACCTTTTCCAGGTCGGCGTCGAATGGCACGCGCAGCTCCAGCTTCATGATCGCCCAGTCGCGGCTGTAGTTGGTGAGATGGCCGATCTCGCCGAAGGGGATGGTGTGCAACGGCCCGCGGTGATGGCGGAGACGCAGCGAGCGGATGGACACGTGCTCCACCATGCCGCGGACCTCGCCGACCACCACGTATTCGCCAACCCGGAAGGCGTCGTCGATCAGGAAGAACACCCCGCTGAGGATATCCTTCACCAGCGTCTGGGCGCCGAAACCCACCGCCAGGCCGACAATGCCGGCGCCGGCCACAAGCGGCGCGATGTCCACCCCCAGTTCCGACAGGACCACCAGCGTGACCACCACGACGATGGTGACCAGCAGAAACTTGCCGAACAGTGGCACCAGCGTTTGCAGGCGGGTCCCGCCCTTGCCGCCGATCTCGCCCGGTTCGGGTTCCTCGACGCCGTCCTCGCCGGCCACGGCCTGGGTGATGGCCGTCTTGACGATGCCCCACACGGCCGAGGCGAGGATCAGGGTGATGACGATATCGAACAGCGCCCCGGCGACGGTATCGCCGACGCCCTCCGCCGCCATGCCACGGATGTCGATGTTCCACAGAGCGGCGAGGGCCAAGAGGCTGACCACGCCGATGACGATGCGGAGGTTGCGGACCAGCACGTCGCGGTACTGCAGCCGCGTCTCGTAGTCATGCAATGACATGGGCTGCGTGGTGCCGCTCTCGGTCGCCATCTCTGTGCCGCCTTCTGCCAGCACCTCTACGTCCGTCGCCAGTGGGGTATCGGGGATTTCCGGTGGTCCGCCGGAGATGCCGAGGAGGCCGGTGAGCACAGCCCGCGCTACCCAGTCGATGATGGGGAGGGCGACGAGGATGCAAAGGCTAAGGACGATGGAATCGGCCACGCTCTCGCCGGTGATCAGCCGCTTGACGTTGCCCAGCAGCCAGACACCAACGAGGAAGCAGGTGACGAAGATATGCCAGTTGTCGGCCATCATCTGCCGCGCGCGGGAGACCGGCGCGTCGGGTGATGTCGCCTCGCCGGTCATCAGTCGGGCAATTGTTTTCCGGTCGGACCACACCAGCGCGATGATGATGGCCGTGATGACGCCCGAGAACACCGTGCCGATCAGCAGGAAGAACCCCAGATCGGGCTCGGCCAGCGAGGCTTCGAGGCAGCGGACCAGAAAATAGGCCGTGGCAATCGATGCCACGATCAGCACCGACCGCCGGTAGATGGTGCAGGCGGTGGCGTCGTCGAGGGGCGTGATCCGCAGCCAGGGCGAATCCGGCGTGACGGCGAAACACACGACAGCTGACGTGACACGAACAATCAGGATCGTCAGCAGGACAGCGGTGATGATTTCCCGTGTGGGCTCGTGCCCTTGATAGAGGAGGAAGAACACGCCCACGGCGGTGATGCCAAACACGGCGATCCCGAGGAGATCCCGGACGAGCACCAGCATCAGGATGCAGAGCTTGCCGAACAGAGTCCGCGTGCCGGCCTGCTCGATGGTGTCGGCGAAGCGTTTGAACAGGCGCCGGAACAGATGCTCGGCCACAAGTCCCACCGCCACCATCAGCAGGATTCCCAGCACCACGACCCCGAGGTGGCCGGGACCCCTGCCCGCCGACACATGGTTCGCGATCTCCGGGCCGATTTCGTGCAGGCGCGGCAACGCCCCGATCATCAGCGCCAGCCGCTCCCTGAGCAGGTGAAGGGCATCGTCCGATTCGCCGATGCGCCCCGTGCCGGCGCCGCCACGGCCGACGGCGGTCTTGTCCAGCTGACGGAGCAGCAACTCGCGCACCTCCGAATCCGACAGCCGCGACAAGAGCGTCCGGATCTCGTCGCGGGTCATCTGCTCGGGAAGGGGCACCGGTTCGCCGGGAGCCGCCGTGGGCTGCGATACGGCCCCGTTCACCGGCGCCGCGCCGGCAGCCGCGTGCCCGGTGGAGACGATGGCGAGCCATATGGCCACGGCCATCATGGATAGCAACGAAAGGCGTCCGGCTAAGAGCCCATTAGGGATCGGGTTTATCGGAAACATCATTACGCACTTCCCGGCTCCGTCCGCCTGAGCCTCCCGATATCAGCGATGACCCACATCGAAGACAGTGGCAACCTGCCGTTCCAAGGCAGGCATCTTGCACGAACCGATCGGGGTCGAAATAGGCCAAACCCCTAAAAACTCGAGAGAAAGAATGGGATCAGCAGGGCGTTGACCAGATCAATGAAAAAAGCGCACACCAATGGGACCACGATAAAGGCCAGATGGGACGCCCCGAACCTCTGAGTGACAGCCGCCATATTGGCCATGGCGGTCGGCGTCGAGCCCAAAGATATGCCTCCAAACCCAGCGGAGACGATGGCTGCATCATAGTTCCTACCCATCGCTGGAAAGATCACGAATATGTTGACCGCGACTGCGACAGCAAACTGGGCCGCAAGGATCGTGATGATCGGGCCAGCGAGCTCAACGAGCGTCCACAGTTGCATGCTCATGAGTGACATGGCGAGGAAGGTGCCCAAAGCCACGTCAGCTATAAGGGCCATTGCCGGTGTTCTGCTTGGCCACGCCGTACCTGTCACCCGTGGGAAGTTCTTTGGGATTAGGTTGGTCAAGATAATTCCCGCGAAAAGGCAGGTCACGAAAAGGGGGAGTTTGAGTCCAGCGTTCTCCAAACCAGAGTTCAACAGCAGTCCCACGATTCCGCTGATGTGAAGCGCCAGGGTTGCGTCAAGAAAATCCAAATGATTGATGCCTGCTTGGCGTTGGGTCTCGGACAACCCCACGTCCTGAACCTCAACGCGATCCGGCGCGAGATTGTTTCTGGAAATGAGGAACTTTGCGATCGGCCCGCCCATAAGGCTGGCGAGGATTAGACCAAACGTCGCACACGCGATGCCAATTTCCATCGCGTTCGGAACGCCGTAATCCTCCGCGATACTTGGCGCCCACGCGATGGTCGTCCCGTGCCCGCCAATCAAGGATACCGTGCCGCCCAACATCCCCACCGCGGTTGGCAATCCGAACAACGCCGCCACGGATATCCCCGTAACATTCTGCAAGCACATGTATGCGATCGTAATGCCGAGCAAGACGACAAGCGGTTTCCCGCCGGCGAGAAGATCCTTGAGGCTCGCATTTATGCCGATCGTTGTAAAAAAGTAGACAAGAAGAATATCGCGGGCGGATAGATCAAATTCTATAGCAATTCCGGAGACAAAATAAAAACCTGAAAACAATATGGAAAACAATATTCCCCCTGTTACCGGCTCTGGTATGCTACATTCTCTCAGAAAGCCAACTGAATCATTAAGTCGTTTTCCGACAAACAAAACAATGATCCCAAGGGTCACAGCGATAAAGGGTCCGAATTTTAAGACACTGTCCTGATATTCCATATCTTCAGAACCCCCTAATCGCGACTTGGGTAAAAAGGGCCCGACGCGTTACCGGACTCTTCAAGGTCTCGCGCGAACAACTCCTTACGGGGACCATGACGAAATAGAGATGTCAACCGCACGGGTGATCGCGCCTTTATACTCCGGGTCGGGCCGCCACCCGATAGAACGTGGCGTAGAGCATCGGCACCAGGATCATCGTCAGGATCGTCCCGAAGGTCAGGCCGGCCATAATGGTCACCGCCAGGCCGATCCAGAACACATCCTGCAACAACGGGATCACGCCGAGCACCGTGGTCCCCGCGGCCAGCAGCACCGGGCGCAGGCGTGACACGGCGGCGTTAATCACCGCGTCGAATCGCTCGCGACCGGCGGCCAGCTCCAGGTTGACCTCGTCCAGCAACACAATGGCGTTCTTGATCATCATGCCGGACAAACTCATGGCACCGAGCAGAGCCATGAAGCCAAAGGGCACGTCGACGGCGAGCAACCCTGCCGTGATGCCCACGAAGGCGAACGGGATTGTCACGATGATCACCAGCGGCGGCCGTATCGCGTTAAACAGGTAGACGATGATGAACAGCATGACAGCAACGGCAGGGATGACACCGGGAATCAGGGACTGTTGGGAGTCAACCGTGCTTTCGGTTTCGCCGCCCCATTCCCACGTGTATCCGGGTGGCAGCTCGATGGCCTGGAGGTCGGCAACGATCGACTCCCGCAGCGTCGGCAGCGTCACCCCGCCGACGGGATTGGATTGCACCTTGATGGTCTGTCGCCGGTCGCGGCGCCGGACGACGGGGTCCTCCCATTCGGTGACCACGGCGTCGGTCACCTGCCCCAGCGGCACCGGCTCGGCCACCAGGGTTCGGCGAATCTGGAGTTGCGGCAATGTGTTGACGCTCTGACGTTCTTCATCCACGTGCCGAAGAACGATGGGTATCAGGTCGTCTCCTTCGCGATAGAGGCCGACACGGCGGCCGTCGTAGGCGCGTTTTGTGGTCTCGGCGATATCCTCGCAGGTGACGGTCGCCCAGCGGCCCCGCTCCTGGCTATAGCGTGGAACCACCGTCTGCACACGCTGGCCCCAATCGGTCCGTGAGTAGGCGGCGAGAGGGCTTTGGTCGAGGATGTCTGTGAACTCACCGGCGATCGACCGCAGGACAGTCGGGTCGGCAGTCGCCGGGCCGCTGATGCGGAGGTCAAACTTCCACGTGTTGCCCGGACCGACGGCGTACTCGCGCAGCGGCACCAGCGCATCGGGAAACGCTTCCCGCGTCCACGGCGCCAACTCCTTGATCAGCGGGCGGATATCCCGAAAATCATCGACGTTGACAATCAGCTGCCCATACGCCTGATTGGACTCCTCGGGCTCCACCGGCAGATAGAAACGGGGCGGGCCGGAACCGATATAGGCCGTTACGTCGGCCACCCGCTCATCGTCCGCCAGCTTGTCCTCGAGCCGCCGCAGGGACGCCGCCACGTCTTGGATCCGCGTGCCCTCGGGCGCGAAGAAATCCACCATGAACTTCGGCATCGACGAGTCCGGAAAGAACAACTTCTTCACGTCGCCGAACCCGACCACCGCCAGCACCAACAGCGCCGTCATACCCCCGATGGTCAGCCAACGACCACGGATGGCGCGGACCACCAGTCCTCTAAAACCGCGAAACAACCGCCCGCCGTAAGGGTCACCGCCGTCGCCCTTAGGCGCCGGCATCATGTCAATGCATTGCACGGGGGTGAGCGTGATGGCCACCAGCCAACTCACCAGAAGCGAGATGGCCACCACGAGAAACAGGGTCCGGCAATACTCGCCGGCGTCCTCTGGTGCGACGAAGATGGGAAAGAACGCCATCACCGCGACAACCGTCGCACCGAGCAAGGGACCCGAGGGCTACGTCGCCGCCTCGATGGCGGCCTTGACCCTGTCCATGCCGCGCTGCAGGCGCACCGCCATGCCGTCGGCGACGACGATAGCGTTATCCACCATCATGCCGAGGGCGATCACCAGGGCGCCCAGCGACATCCTCTGGAGGTCGATTCCCATGATCGACATGACGATGAACGAGCCGAGGATGGTAATGATCAGGGAACTTCCGATGATCACACCCATGCGCCATCCCATGGCCAACGCCAAGACGACCAGGACGATGGCGACGGCTTCGGCGAAGCTAATCAGGAAATTGTCGACCGCGTCAGCCACAGCGTCCGATTGCCAATGGACGCGCCGGATTTCGATTCCGACAGGCAGATCCGCGGTGATCTCCTCGAGCCGCCGATCGATGTTGCGGCCAACGTCGACGATGTTGGCGCCCGGCACGTTGGTAATGGAGATGCCGATGGCTGGCCGGCCATCGTGGCGCATGATGTTGCCGGGCGGCTCCTGATAACCCAACTCGATGGACCCGATGTCCCGAAGGCGGATCAGTTCCGCCCGCGCCGACCCCCCGCCAACAGTCGTGTCCGCCTGCACCGCATCCAGCACCGACGGACGGATCATCAAATCGGCAATGTCCTCCGGCGACCGGAAGGACCCCGTGGGGGCGATCCGGAATCGCTTATTCTGGAGGTCCAGGCTCCCGGCATCGACCACCACGTTCTGCTGCTCCAGCGTGGCGGCGATGCTTTCGTCGCTGAGGCCGAGCTGGGTCAACTGGGATTCGCGGACGTTGAAGTAGACGACCTTCTGCTGAACGCCCCACAGCTCGACCCGGGCGACACCGTCGACGAGGCTCAGCTCCTTTTTGAGGTCTTTCGCGTACTGCTCCATCTCAGCGTATGAAAAGCCGTCGCTCATCAACGCCAGCTGGAATCCGAACACGTCGCCGAAGTCATCAATCACCCGAGGTCGGTTGGCGCCGGGTGGCAGCGTGGTTTCCTCCTCGCGGATCTTGCGCCTTAGCTCGTCCCAGATCTGCGGCAGTTCGGTGGACTTGTAGGTGGGCTTGATCTCCACCTTCACCTGAGAGTAGCCGGCCCGCGAATAGGACTCGATCCAGTTGATCTGTTTTAGTTCCTGGATCTTGGTTTCGATGCGGTCGGTTACCTCGAGCTCGACCTCGGTGGGGCTGGCCCCCGGATAGCTCGTCGCGATCACGGCCGTCTTGATGGTGAACTCGGGATCCTCCAGCTGCCCGAGACTAAAGAAGCTGGCGATCCCGGCGATGAAGATGAGGGCCGTTGCGAAATAGGTGACAGTCTTCTTCTCGACGGCGACCGCGGCGATGCTCATGTGTCGGAGTCCGGAGTTTCGAGGATTCGAACCTGCTGTCCCTCGGCGAGGAAGTGAACGCCGGCGGTCACTACCCAATCGCCAGGAGCAATTCCTTCACTGACCGCAACGCCGGAATCCGTTAGGCCGCCCGTGACCACCGCCCGCCGGTTAACCGTGCCGGCGGCTTCGTCGATGACCCATACAAACGTCTGGTTGTCGGCTGAAAAGACCGCGGTAACAGGCAAAGCAATCGGCGTTGCCTGCTCACCTTCGGGTGGTTCTGCACGCCCGCTCGCACGACCGGTCATACCGGGAAGAACGCGGACGTCTTCCGGCTGGCTCATACGAAGCGTCACCGGATAAGTGCGAGTCGCCTCGGACGCTTCGGTGCCCACCTCTACGATCTCCGCTGGCACCTCCACGTCAGGGAAGGCATCGAACACGACATCCACCTCCTTGACGTAAGGAGCGAGGGAAATCAGGTGCTCAGGAATGTTGACGACCATCTCGATGTTGGAATCGTCCACTAAGCGCGCCACTGTCTGCTGCGCTGCAATTTCCTCGAAATTGTCGACGTAAGTAGCGACGACAGAGCCCGAGAAAGGTGCGCGAAGCGTCGTATAAGAGAGGTCCAGCTTGGCTCGCTCCAGCGCCGCCGCGATGGCCTTGGCGTCCGCCGCCGCTTGCCGGGCTTGGGCGCGGAAGTTATCCACCCGTGCTTCCGCCACGTCTCCTGTCTTGAACAGCTCCTGCTGTCTTTCCAGCTGCTTCTGGGCGTTGCCCGACTTGGCTCTGGCCGAGGCCAGGTTGGCCTCGAGGCGGTCCACCTCGGCCTGAAACGGTGCTGGGTCGATCTGTCCTACCAGGTCGCCCTCATTGAGGATCGAGCCCACGTTGACAGGATAGGTGATCAGCCTACCGGAAACACGAAAGGCCACCGACAGTTCGCGCGCCGCCTTGGCGCGCCCCGGGAACCATCGTTTCTGCAATGCCGCGGAATCGCTCACCTGAATAGCACGAACTGGCCGCACCACATCCTTCGCCGGCTCGGTCTCCTCGCCACAGGCCGCGAGCATAAGGCCGGCCACAAGGATGCCCCACAGCCGAAACCCATTGCGTGCGCTATCAGTCAACAAGAGACCTCCCTATGTTATCGGCGGTGACGAACACAACCGTGCTGAAGTCGGCAACCGGGACCCCACGATCCGGCGCCCGATAGCCCGGATTCAGTCCAGTGATCGACGGAAGGCGTCCAGCTCGGCCAATGAAAGAAGGCCATCCCCGTCGGCGTCGATGCTCTCGAACTGTAGTACCTTGGCCTGGTTGAACTCGAACGCTGACAAGCGGCCGTTGCCATCGATGTCCGTCTCGGCAAACGTGCGCGGCCCGACGCGCGGGAGCTCTTTCTGCACCAGGTACAGATCCCGGTTTCGGTCGCGGTCATAGAATACCTGCATCATGTGGACGCGATACTCCATCTTGCTGGCGCGGCCGTCTCCATCCGCGTCGAGCAGCGCCATCAGCTGGGCGGGCACGCTCCCCTCGGTTTCGGTGAGGAAATCGCTCGCGGACCGCGCCTCGCTTGTCTGGCCGAAGCCTGGCGTCGTCGCGACTGCCAAGATTGCCGCAAAGGCTCCTATTGCGAGCCCCATCATCCTCGCCATAATCGTGCTTTCCCTTTCATTTCACTTTTTCTTCTCGATGGTCGCGCCGGAACGCTAGTGGCGATGTCGGTTGCGATCCGCGCATTAGAGATCCAGTTGCCGACCCGCGTCGCTCTTGACCACCCATCGCTCGGTCTCGAGAGCGGCTCGGGCCTGCGGACTCACGTCGCCCTCGATCCAGATTTCGCCATCGGTGACGTTCGAGATGTGCGGCAGGTCGCGCATGTTGGTGGCGTGTCGGCCCGCGATGTTCTCGGTCCAGGCAAGGTAATCGATGGGGAACAAGCCCACCAGGACGCCGTCCGCGCGCTGGACGAACGGGGCCTTACCCACGCGAACGAAGCGCGCCACCGGCTTAATCTGGGTGTGATAGGCGGCGATCATCTCCGCCCACCGTCGCAGGAAGAACGCCAGGGTCTCGGACTGCACCAGGATCGCCCGCTCGATGAATACCTGGCGATTGTTGGCGCCGACCCGTGCCAGCGCATCGACGAGGAAAGTCTTGTTGGTGGGCGAGAAACTCGGATGTTCCAAGAACAATTCCGTCACGGTGTCGTCAACGCCCATGGCCTTCAGCTTCTTGGCGTTGATATCCTTGAGGTCGGCGGGCGAGGTGTCGCGGATCAGCCGGCGCATGGCGTCACCGGTCTTGGTGCCGCCCAAGGCCACGCTAGCAGGTCCGGGCACGGCCTGGAACGCCGCGGAGACCGTCAGGCTGCCGCCGGCGGCGGCCCACGCCACCTCGTTCAGCCGTTCGCGCACCGGCGGGAAACTGGTGTACGGATCGATACCGTACTCGTAAGCGAACTTGCGTTTCGCCACGTCGAGCCCGAGCGCGGTCTTGAGCGCGCCCTCCTCCTGTTCGCTGGCGCCGCCGAACATGGCGTGCCCGACGTTGGAGAAGAACGAGCCGACGCCGGACGCAATCCCCTGCACCGTCTCCACCGGTTCGGTGACCAGTCCCTCGGCAGTCCGCAACGGAGCGGTAACGCCGGTTTTCAGGGCCTCCGTGTAGACGTCGCTGCGCTGGAGCTGCTTCATCTTCTCCAACGCAGCGAGTTCCTGAAGCCGCGTCCGTATCAGGGCGTTGCCAAAGACCACGTGTCGTTCGCCGTCCACGGTCACCCGATAGATGTTGAGGAAGCCGTCGTTGCTGACGCTGTTCTCGACGACGTACGACGGGCCGGAGAGCGGCTGGTCGTGCAGCAGATCCGAGGCCCGAAACGTCGGCGTCGGCTCGGCACCGGCCACGGTGAGTGCCGCGGCTGAAAAGGCGGCGACCAGCACGGCGCCAGCGGGTGGGAGCCATGAACGGCGCCTGGAGGGCAGTGTGGTTGTCATGTCCGTAACCCTTCCCTTTTTTGGATCCTCAGTTCAGGACAATCGGCTTATGCGTCTCCCGGTCGCAGCGTCTCGGCAATCCGGCGGCTAAGGACCTCGGCCGCCTTACTCATCGTCGCGACCACCTCTTCGAAGTCTTCCGGATCACCGATCGGCTGGGTGATGACGGTGCTGTAGCTGGCCAACGGCTCGGTGACGTTCGGACCGAAGACGGTCCACCGCCCGGCGAGAACGGTCTGGCCTTCGAGCGTGGTGTCGAATTGGGTGATATCGACCTCGACGGTCCGCTGGACGTGGCCGGCGCGTCGCCGCGGCAGGACGAACACGCGATCGGTCCGCATCAGGACGGCGAGGTTCTCCGCCACCACCCGCGCGAACATCTCCTCCAAGGGTTCGGCCCATCTGTCGAACTCCGACAGGTCGAGACGATTGGGGCTGGCACGCATGACGATCTGCGGCCGATCCACATACTTCGGCAACGAGATCGGACCGACGCCAATGGCAGGGCCGTCGTCGTCGGCTGAACTCACATCCGCGCCGGCGGTTCGGAGACTGGACAGGGTATAGAAGGTCGACGGCGGCGTCTCGGCGCAGCCGACCATCACCAGCACGCCCAACAGCGTCCCAGCGGTTCTCAAGCCGGCTTTCATCGGGTTTGTCATGGCGACTCCGTACCCTTGCCACGGACAAGCGCCTCGGGATGGGATTCCAGGTATTCCGCCAATACCCGGATCGAACGGGCAGCATCCGTCAACTCTTCGAGGAGCTTGTTCAAGGAAAACACCAGCTGGGAATTGGGCGCCACCAGCCCCTCGGCGGAGGCCATGGCGGTACGCGCTGTCTCCGCCGCCCCTTGCGCCGAATCGGCGGTGGCGCGAAGGCTGTTCAGCAGCGGATCGGTTTGCCGATCCACTTTCGTCAAGACGGCCTGCAGCCGATCCAATGACTCACTCAACGAATGGACCGACGCGCGCATGTCGGGCGAGCCGACGATGGCATTGGCATTCTGAATGGTGGCGCGGAGATCGTTGACCAGTTCCTCCAGCGGCAACGTGCCGATCTTGTTCAGCACATCCGTGACCGACGCGATGATTGCCTCCACCTTCGACGGGATCGTGGGGATTTCGGGATACGTGCCGTCACGGCCGAGCGCTGCGGGCTCGGCGTCCGGATGGAAGTCGAGGTCGACCAGTAACTGGCCGGTCAGGAGACTTCCGGACACAAGCTGTGCTCGCAACCCGCGGCGCACCAGCGTGTCGATGCCCGCGTAGGGGTCGTCCATCCGTTTTCCGATACTGAGGGCTCGTTCCGGTTCGATCTCAATGGTCACAGGAATGCGAAGGGCTTGGCTTGCTTGATCGATGATCAAGCGAATGTCTGTGACCGACCCCACCTTGATGCCACGAAACTCCACCGGTGCTCCGACGCTGAGGCCCCGGACCGAGCCTTCGAACAGGAGCACGAAAGGAATGCTCCTGACGAAGGCCGCCTCGCTGATGCTGGCAAAATCCGGATACAGCTTGAACGTCGTTCCGGCCGCCGCCACTTCGCTGCCCGCCGCAGCCGGCGTCTCGAAGGCCAGCCCCCCCGCCAGCAGGGCTTCGATGGATTCCGTCGCCACTTTGACGCCGTCGGCATCCATGGTGATGGACACGCCGCTGGCGTTCCAGAACCGGGTATTGGTGCGCACCAAGGCATCGTGCGGTGCCCGGATGAACACCTCGATCCGCAAGCTGCTATCATCATCGGCGAGTTTGTAGCCGAGTACCTCGCCCACATCGAGCCCGCGGAAATATATGGGCGAGCCGGCACTGAGCGAGCCCAGCCGGTCGGCGACCAGAACGAACTCGCGACCCGGCTCGTCAGAACGAACGATCGGCGGACTCTCGAGTCCTGTGAACTCGCGCCGCGGCTCGCCCGATCCGGGATCCAGTTCGATGTAGGCGCCGGAGACGAGGGTGTCTAAGCCAGACACGCCGCCCACGCCCAGTCGCGGCCGGACTACCCAGAAGCGGGTGTCATCGCGCAGGTGGGGCTCGGCTTCCTTCTGCAACGCCGCGGTGACCAGGATATGGGACAAGTCATCGCTGAGGGCTACGGATTCCACCATGCCGAGCTCGACGTTCTTGTGCTTGATCTTCGTCTTGCCCGCCTCCAGTCCGGCGGCGGTCTTGAACTGGATCGAGATGGTCGGCCCCTGGTCCTGCAGCGTGGTGAACACCAGCCAGGCCCCAATGGCCGCCGCGACGAGGGGAAACAGCCAGACCAGCGAGAACCGCCGCTTTCGGCCGACGATCGGTTCGGCCAAGGCTTCAGGATTGTGCGGCGCGTCGGTCATCAGCGGTTCCTGCCGCGTCCCAGATCAGCCTGGGATCGAAGGACATGGATGCAATCATGGTAAGAATAACCACCGCGGCGAAGGCCGATGCCCCGATGCCCGGCTCGATGGTGGCGATGGAGCCCAGTTTCACCAGCGCCACCAGGATCGATACCATGAACACGTCAATCATCGACCATCGACCGACCCCTTCGATGACCCGATATAGCCGCGTCCTGTCTCGCGGACGCCAACGCGAGCACGTTTGAACGCTGATCAGCAGGAAGCTGAGGCCAAGCACCTTAAGCGCCGGAACCGCCACGCTGGCGAAGAAGACGAGCGCCGCAAGCGGCCACAGTCCCCCCTCGATCAGGTGCTTGACGCCGCTGAGGATCGTGTCCGGCTGGCCGGAACCGAACGATATCACGGTCATCACCGGGTAAACGTTGGCCGGGACATACAGGATCGCCGCCGTGATCAACAACGCCCAGGTGCGGGCGACGCTGTCGGGCTTCCGCAGATGGAGGCTGGCACCACAACGCGGACATGCCGGATGCGCCCGCAACTCCGCACCCGAAAGACGGCCGACGAACTGACAGCTATGACACGCAACGACCGACCGCCGGGATCGTTGCGGCGCATCGAAACCGGCGTTCGGTCGGCCCAGTTGGTCCCAGACCTCGCGTGGGTCGAGCGACGCCTCCGCCGCCACCATGATCAGGATCAACGCGGCGAAGGCGAACACCGCCGTTCCCAACTCCAGCGATCCCAGGTCGGTAAGATTCACGTAAGCGACCAGAACGCCGAGAAGGTAGACCTCCATCATCGCCCACGGATGCATGATCTCCACCCACCGGAACACTTTGGCCGCCCCCGGCAGCCGCCGACCGAGCCACAGCGGCAGCAGCACATAGGTGGTCGCCGAGAGTTTCATCAGCGGCACGCCGATGCTGGTCATCAATACCAGAAGCGCGAGCTCCCACATGCCGTGGCTGTAGAGTTCGCCGACCCCGGTGAACAGCGTGTTGACCTGCTCCCGACCTTCAATCTCCAGAACCATAAACGGATACGCGTTGGCCAAGACGAAAAGGATAAGGCCGGAGATGGTCAGCGTCAGGGCGCGTTCGACGCTGTCCGCCTTGCCCTTGTACAGAACGGCGCCACAACGGCTGCACGTCGCGCTTTCGCCGGCCGCCAGACGGCGAACCGGATAAAGAAGGTCGCAGTCGTGGCATGCGACCACGGCGCGCCGCGCCTGGTTTGGATCGGCGGAAGCGCCCGCGCTCGACCGCGACTGCCCCCCTCGTTTGTCGCCGAGCGGTGCGACAAATGTTTCGGTCACCGCGGCTCCCCCACCCGATGCACCCTGCGGCACGACGCGATGCTAAGCCGTTTTCATGGGTTAGGGACAGAGAAAAAGAGGCCCCGGCACACCGACCGAAAGAAATTTTTCGCTGTATATTGCTGCAACGCTTATTGCATTTGCGAAAATTTTGTTATCTGATGGACGGACTGACAACTGCACTTACTGCCTGCCCCCTCCACATCGACTGCGCGACGAAAATCGTCTCAGATTATTATTCAGGAGATCGACGCTTTTCTAAAGTAAAATGATTGGATTTCTTGCAGTTTCTTCTGGGGGCTCTGAATGCTTAAGAAATATTTCTGCTGTGTCGGTGTGTTGGTGTCCATCGCCGGCACGGCGTCGGCTCAGGAAGCGCTCGTCCCGTCGAGTCCGGATGTTCCCAACTTTGTCGGTGCCGCCGTCGGGATTGCCAACGAATTTCCGGGTTCGGAGGATTTCCAGTTCGGAGCTGGACCCGCCCTACGATTGAGCTGGGACAAGCGGTACCTGTTCCTCCAAGGCAACACGCTGTTCGCAAATTTGCTCAACCATGACTATCTGCGCTTCGGTCCGCAGTTGACCTATCGTTTCGGCCGCGAAGACGTCGAGGACGAGGTTGTCGATCGCCTCGACGACGTGGACGATTCGGTGGAACTGGGCGCCTTCGTCGGCTTCGAGTTCATCAACGAAATCAATCCCCGCATTCGCTTCCTCGGCGATGTTTCATTTACCCACGATGTTTCCGATGGACACGGCGGCTACCTCGTTCAGGCGTCGATGCGGTACTGGCACCCGATCTTCGAGATGTTCGACATCGGCCTCGGCGTTGGAACCACCTATGGCGGTAGCGACTACATGGAGAGCTTTTTCGGCGTATCGGCGGCGGAGTCGGCCCGTTCGGGGCTGGCTTCGTTCGAAGCCGACGGCGGCTTCAAGGAGGTGTTCTTTACGCCGATGGTGGTGATGCATTTCAGTCGTTCCTGGCATGCCGGGGTCGACGTTCGATACGCCCGCTTGATCGGCGATGCTGCCGACAGCCCGATCGTCGAGGAGCGCGGGTCGGCGAACCAGTTCATCACCGGGCTGGGTGTGATCTACAGCTGGTGACGCAGCAGTTGGACGATCACTGACGGGACGGCTCACCTGACGCGAAAGCCGCCCGGAAGACGGATGGAGGGATGATGTTTCAGTTGCTGCCGGAATCGGAAGGCCGATATCTCGACATCAAGGCCAGCGGCTGGCTTTCGGAGGCGGATTACGATGCCTTTGAGCCCCGACTGGAGCCGTGGTTCGATCAGACAGCTCCCCTCAGGGTTCTCATCGATTGGCGGGATCTCGAAGGCTGGGAGAAGGGCGCCAAATACGTCGGCATCTCGACGACTATGCGGACCCGCGGCATTGTCGAACGTATGGCTATCATCACCGGCGATCGGTGGCTGGACGATGTAGTCCGGCTGACCGAGACGTTTGGCAACGCTCAGGTCCAGCGGTTTAAACCGGAGGAGAATGACCTGGCCTGGGAATGGCTCAAGCGGGAATAGCCTTTCCGGTTTCGCGGCCAACTTGCTGCCCGCTATCCAGTGTCGTAAACACCACCACATCAGCGGGTCGCTGACCACTAACCGACCTATAAGGGTTCAAAAAGCGCGTAACGAGGGAGATAGGGCGATGAAGCTGTTCAAACGCAACACACTGAACGTGATTTTTCTACTCCCGGTGGCCATGGTTGTCGCCAACGAGAACGGCGGTGGCTGCGCATCGACACCGGAAGCGCGACCGGGCCCGATGACAGCCGAGCAAGTGACGACCACGCTGTCCGGCAACACGGTCCAGGCCGCCGATACGGATATGTTCGCTTATCTTGAGGCCGACGGGGCGCTTCGCGGCGCCAATTTGCCGCATGGAGGAACCACGGGCCGGTGGTCCGTCAGCGATAACGGGGTCCTCTGCGCCACATGGGTGACGCCCCGCGGCGAGACCTCGAACTGCGACACCTTGCAATTCGTCAGCGCGGAAATCGGCTACCAGTGGGGCGACAACTCGTTGCTAGTGCTCGAGGGGAATCCTCAGAAGCTCTGAACCGGAGGTGGCGGTGGGTGGCCTCCTCGTCGCGGCCCTGTTTTGAACTCGCCAAACGCGGACGGCCACGCACCGAAGACCCAAGGGTCCAGCGACGACTGTGTGAGGCCGCACGGCGGTCTCGGATATCGTCCACCCGCACCCGAGGTCGTCCTCCCGGGAAGGTGTGATCCGGCCTCCATTCAGTGAGGGTGTTCAGCGAGGTGGACAAGACTTGACCACTCCTTCTCGCGAGCAAGACGTGCATGGCATCAGTTCGGTCGCCATCGACGTCGTGCTGCGTGTCGGGCTTGTCGGCCTGCTCCTGTTCCTGTGTCTGCAGGTCGTTCTGCCCTTCGTCATGCCGCTCTTATGGGCGTTGATCCTCGCCATCGCCGTCCATCCGCTGTACCTGAAGATCGTCGGCGGCACGCGGCTGCCACGCGGTGTCGTCGCGACGCTGTTCACTCTCGTCGCCCTCATTCTGCTCATTGCGCCGTTCGGGATGCTGGCGACGAGGTTCATCGACAACGTCCAGTCGATCGCCAACCAACTGCAGGGCGGCGGTATCGAGGTGCCGGTGCTGCCGGCACGTGTCTACGACTGGCCGCTGATCGGCAGGCCGATCGCCGAGTTCTGGGCGCTCGCCTCCGGAAACCTTAGCGAAGCGCTCGCCGACATCGAGCCGCAGCTTCGGACGGCCGGCCGGTGGCTTATCGGTGTCGCGGCGTCGGTCGGCATGGGTTTCGTGCAGTTCCTCGTTGCCGTCGTCATTGCCGGGCTCCTTCTGGTCTACGCCGGGCGCGGCCGCGAGGCCGTCGACCGGATTGCGACACGCATCACAGGAACCCGCGGCGTCGAGCTCGTTGGGCTCGCTGTTGCGACGTCGCGGAACGTCGCCTGGGGCGTCATGGGTATCGCCTTCGCTCAGGGCCTCCTCTCGAGCGTCGGGTTCCTCGCCATTGGCCTGCCGTTCGCCGGCGTCGTCGCGTTCCTGGTGCTCCTGATGTCGGCGATCCAGGTGGGCCCCGCTATCGTCATCATACCGACGATCGTCTGGGCCTTCGTCGAGACGGACACGCTGAGCGCGGTCCTGTTTACCGCCTGGATCGTCCCGGTGATGCTGCTCGACAACGTCCTGAAGCCGATCCTGATCGCCCGAGGGATCGACATCCCGATGGTCGTCATCTTCATCGGCGTCATCGGCGGCACGCTGTCGTTCGGTATCACCGGGCTGTTCGTCGGCCCGGTGATCCTGGCGATCGGGTTCACGCTGACCCAGCGCTGGATCGGCGACCAGCAGGGCCCGGACGCCTCGGACCCTGTGGCCTAGTGGTGCGGCCGAAGTGGGAAGGAGAGGTGCGCTTTACCCACATGCAGCGGTGGACCATGGTGTCCGAACCGCCGATGGAAATGGAGGTGTAGGCATGCGGAACATCGCACTGACTGTGACGGCAATCGGGATCGCCCTGCTCACCGCCGGCGCGGCCGTCGCCCAGCAGGCTTACGTCTATCCCAGCCAGGGACAGACGCCGGAACAGCAGAACCAAGACCACGGCCAGTGCCATGTCTGGGCCGTGCAGAACAGTGGGTTTGACCCCGCCAACCCGCAAGTGAACGCCCCTCCGCCCCCGACTTACCAGCAACCAGGTTCTAATCCGATTCGCGGCGCGGCACGCGGGGCGGCGCTCGGCGCCGTTGGTGGAGCGATCGCGGGTGACGCTGGCAAGGGCGCGGCGATAGGCGCTGCGACGGGCGGCCTCTTCGGTGCCATGCGCCGACGCGACCAGCGAATGCAACAACAGCAGCAGCAGCAAGCCTATCAGCAGCAGATGAACGCTCAGATGGCCCAAGGTCGCAACGCGTACAACCGCGCTTTCGCGGCGTGCATGCAAGGCCGCGGCTACACGGTGAACTAGGGGAGGGGCATGTGAAGATGTTCGCAACGAGGCTCTTGGGGGCTGTACTCACTGCCGCCTTGGTGCCCGCGGCCGCACCGGCGGCCGAGTTCGATGGCTCGAAGAAGCTGCTTTGTGCGCTCGTTGATGCCGTGGAATGCGGATCGGCAGGAGCGTGCGTCGAGGAGACCTTGGAAGTCTTCAACGTTCCGAGGTTCATCCAAATCGATTTCGCGGCCGGTCGGGTTCACGGGAAACGCCCCGACGGATCCGAGATCGACAGCCCATTAGGGTCCAAGACAAACGTCGACGGGGCGCTCATCCTGCAAGGCGCCGAGAACGGTCGCGGCTGGAGCGCGACCATCGCGGAAGACACAGGCAAGATGACCGTTGCCATCGCCGGTGAGGACGTCGCCTTCGTCGTTTTCGGAGCGTGCACCGCATTGGAATAGTGTTGATGGACCCTTGAGGATTTCCGGCAGTAGGTCACCAAAGGCAGCCAGCGCGGTCAGCTTCGCGGCGGCGGCCGGAGCGGGAGCGGCCGGCTTACTCGCCTCCGACACGCTGTTTGGGTTGGCCGCGTCACCGCGCGCAAGAGTCATCGTATGGAGGTGTCGATTTGCGGCCCCTCCCACGATCCACCAACAATAAACCCGCACCACTCGCTGGGAGCTGATCAGTCCTTATTGCATGCCGCACTTCAGCCTCAAACGGGCAAGCGACGCCTGAAACCGGCAAACTTGTTGGTCCTATCGTTGGTATCGCTCGGAGATTTTTTAAAAATATGCAATCAATCTATATAGTTACCCCGACTTTGAGATGCCGCCCCTGCCACCTCTCCAGGCACCGACCGGATCAGGCCTTAAGCCGCCGGGTGTTCTTCGTCCATCAGCCGGACGATGTCGTCGGACGGCATCGGCCGGGCGTAGAGGAAGCCTTGCACCTCCTGACATCCCTGGTGGCTGAGGAAGGCCGCCTGCTCCAGCGTTTCCACGCCTTCGGCGTTGGACCGCATGCCGAGACTGTGCCCCAGCGCGATCACCGCGCGCACGATGGCCTCGGCTTCGCCGTTGCCTCCCAGGTCGCGGACAAAGGAACGGTCGATCTTCACCTTATCGAACTGGAACCGGCGCAGATGGGTGAGGCTCGAGTACCCGGTGCCGAAATCGTCGAGGGCGACGCGCACCCCCAGCCGCTTCAGGGCCTCCAGCGTCGCATAGGTCGTGTCGGTGTCCTGCAACAGCACGGTCTCGGTGATTTCCAGCTCCAGCCGCCGCGCGTCCAGGCCGGTTTCCGCCAGGATGCACTCCACGAGATCCACAAGACCCGGTTGCCGGAACTGCACTGCCGACAGGTTCACCGCCACGCTCAGCGACGGCCAGACCAACGCATCCGTGCAGGCGCGCCGCAGCACCAGTTCGCTCAACGGGTGGATCAGCCCGGTCTCCTCGGCAAGGGGGATGAACGCTTCGGGTGAGACCTGCTCACCGTCGGGGTCGAACCAGCGCAGCAGGGCTTCGACGCCCACCACGCCGCGGTCACCAAGGCGAAGCTGCGGCTGATAGTAGACCTGGAACTCGTCGCGCGCGATGGCACGACGCAGCCGGTATTCCAACGCCTTGCGCGCCTGCAGCTCGGCGTTCATTTCCTCCTCGAAGAAACGGAAGGTGTTGCGGCCCTCGTTCTTGGCCCGGTAGAGGGCCAGATCGGCGTTGCGCAGCAACGTGGCGCTATCCTCGCTCTCGGCCGTCGCCAGGGCGATGCCGACGCTGCAGCCCACCAGGACCTCGTTGCCGTCGAGGACAAAGGGTGTCGAAAAGACGTCGACGATCCGTCCGGCCAGGACCGAAGCGCCCGGCGGCTGGTGGAGGCCGCGTTGAATGATGGCAAACTCATCGCCGCCAAGCCGCGCCAGCGTATCGCTTGCCCGAGTGCAGCCGCGCAGCCGAACCGTCGCCTCGCGCAGCAGCAGGTCGCCGATGGCGTGGCCGAGGGTATCGTTCACCTCCTTGAAATGGTCGAGGTCGAGATACAGGACGGCGCTCGTGTTGCCGCGGCGGCGAACCAGTGCCAGCTCGTCGTCGAGGCGATCGCGGAACATGGCCCTGTTGGACAGTCCGGTCAGCACGTCGTGAGTCGCCAGGTAGCTGACGCGGTCGAGGGCGCCTCGCAGGGCCCGCAGCGGCACGATGCGCAAGGCAACGAACGTACAGGCCGCGACCATGGCGGCAATGACGGCGCAGAACGCCGTCCGCCACAGCAGCGGACGCAACGAGGATGATGCTTCGATCCAGCCCATGGTGCGGCCGTTGACCACCAGCGGTAGGCTCTCCACGATCACCGGCTTCAAGGTCTCCTCGTCGACGAAGGACGGCGCCTGGATCAAGAGCTCGCCTCTCGCGTCGTAGATGCGGTGCACCCGGTCGATGGCGTCGCCGCGCGGCGCCGTGAGCAGGCGCCCGAGCTTCTCAGCCTCGAAGTCCCACACCGCCGGCTTATTGGCGATCAGATCGGCGAGCAGGCGCGAGCGCAGGTCGGCGTCGGCGCGCAGGCTGCCCAGGTCGTACATGTAGCCGAAGTAGAAGAAGACCACCGGGACGGCGATGCCGATCAGCGCGGCGACCAGGGCCGCCAATCCGGTGGTGAGCCGCGCCACCTGCGACCCGGCCGCACCCTCCGGCCCACCGCCTGTTCCCGGATTTCGAGGCGCCGAACCGGCCATCGAAAGATAGCCGTCAGGGACCGCACGGCCCCTTGGCCGGCGCGGCTCCCCGAAGCGACGCAACCGTCTGGCAAGCATTGGCGATCTCTCGACGGATCGTTCTACCGTTGCGCCAATGGGCCTGCGCGGCGTCAGCCGGGGCCCGGAGCGAATCCTGGTCGGACAACCCTTAAGGAAAGGCTTATGCCCAGCCCGAACTTCTTACCAGGATCGGGGTTCGCGCCGTGGTCGGGTTTTCCGTCCCTGCACCGAGTGTCGGTGGATTTTACGATTCGCCGAAAGCGTGTCTACGGCCAGCGAACAAACTCAGTGAGTTAGCGTCTTGGCATGGACCTTGCGAAGCAGTGCGGGTGTTCCGGTAGGCGCAAAGGGGGGCGTGGCACTTGACCCTTGGCCTACGGAAAAAATATGAAACAGGCACTCATCTTCTCAACAGCCGTGCTGGCCGCCGGTCTGGCGCTGTCGGCGCCGGCGGAAGCCAACCTGGCCCACTGGGATTTTCGCTGCAACAACGGCGACGCCAGCTTGGAAAACGATTGCAGCGGCACCAGCGGCCCCGAAGGCAACGTCCGTACCTACGTCTCCGCCACCGGCGAGGGCGTCAAGGTGCGGGCCTATAACGCCATCTACCCGTTAGCCCCGCGCAGCTTCTCGGGACCCTTCGAGGAAGCGTTCCTCGGCAGCTATTCGCACGGTGTCGGTGTGACCAACGGATCCTTGGATATCTTCCCGTACCCGAACCAGCATACCGTCGACAACAACGGGTTTTTCGATCTCCTGTTGTTCGAGTTCGAAAGCGCCAACGCCATCCCCTTGAAGGTGGGTCTCAAGTCGTTCAACGGCCTGACCTTCCCTTACTTTATCCCCAACGCTGGCGATACTGACGTTTCTGTCTGGATTGGCGACTTCGGAGGCATCTTCCAGTCCATCGCCGACTTCACCGATTTGAGCTTCGATACGCTCGCCGCCAACGGCTTCACCGAGTACACCGAGCCGAACGCGGAGCTGAACGGCGACCAGGCGCATCGCAAGGCGGGCCTCAACGAAGAGCTGTTGAACCTCTCCGGTCGCTTCCTCGTCCTGGCGGCGGACGTGAACGGCCTGACCGACACCCACACCGAGACGGTGACCCGGCGGCACAAGACGGAGTCGTACTGCGACAGCAAGGACGGCACGTGGACCTACCGTTACACCTTCCGCGGCACCGAGCGCGGCGACTGCACCTACACCAAGACCATCACCAAGAAGCTGTTCGACAGCTTCAAGGTCGCCGGCCTGAAAGCTCAGGTGCCGGAACCGGCCTCCGCCGCCCTGCTCGGCTTCGGCCTCGCCGGCCTCGGCTTCCTGCGCCGACGCAAAACCATCTGACGCTGTTCCCGGCAGGAACGCGCCAACGGCGGCCCCGCAAGGGGTCGCCGTTATTGTTTGCGGTCCGGGATTGCCTAGGCGGCTGCGGTCGCCAGCCGCCGCACGTGTCGTTGCAGGTACCACCACGCCAGATGCGTCGCCCACGCCCGCAGCGGCCCCTGGGGATTGAGCCCGGCGGCCTTCATCATCATTCCGGCGGCGCGGCCCACGTGACCGGGCGCGTAGCAGCGGAAGGCCCGGCCGGCGTAGGCGTCCGCCGCCCGCCGACGATCGTAGGCATGGTCCGGCGTGTTGCCGCAGTGATAGGCCATGGGCAGCTCGTCGTCCTGGGTCTCCAGCAGACGGCCCAGCGTCACCACCACCCGCCGCGCCAGCATCGGGCGCTCGCTGTCCCGGTAGCGCTGCAAGAAGGTGTAGAACAGTTTGTAGTGGCGGAACTCGTCGCCGGCGATGCGGTGGCAGATCTCCTTGAGCACCGGCTCCTCCGAGGCATCGCGCAGCGCCGAATAAAAGCTTGAGGTGCCGGTCTCCACCACGCAGCGGGCGATGAGCTCGCCGGTGCGGGAGCCGCGCACCGATTCAGTGACGTCCAACGGGATGCGGTAGCCGGCAACGAAGCGCCGGAAGCTGTCCTCGTAGTCGAAACCGGGATCGGCCATTTCCGCCCATCGGCCCAGGGCGTCGCCGTGCTGCACCTCCTCGCGCGCCCACTGCTCGACGGCGACGAGGAGCGCCGGATCGTCGGCGAAGACGTTGCCCAGATAGGCGCTGTAGTCGCCTGCGTTCCGTTCCACCAGCGCCGCCGCGCGCACCACGGACAACACATCCGGGTCGACCTTGGCGCGGTCGAACCGGTCCCAGCGAATATCATCCAGTGACCAGTGGCCCATGGGTCCCTCGAAAGCCTGCGGCAACATCGGTGCGTCCGCGGGCGGACGCCGCGGTGTCTGTGATTTTGAGCGCAATCATGCCGCGGTCGGTTCTCGATTTCAATTCCAGGTGGCTTATTGCACCGCGACAGCCCGCATGCCGACGAAGAGGTCAATGGAGCGGGCGGGGCGCCGGGCGGTTGAACCGTGCCGCCGCCACCCCCACATAGGCGGGCACCACAGGAGCACGGCGCCGCCGCGGCCGGCTCGGCATCTGCAACCAACCCAACGGCGGAAAGAGCTTTGAACGCCCACGCCATCACCTTCGCAGGCATCGACGGGCAGCCCATCGAGCTCGGCGATCACCGCGGCCATCCCGTGCTGGTGGTCAACACCGCCTCCGAATGCGGATACACCCCGCAGTACGCCGCGCTGCAGGATCTGTGGGCCCGGTACCGCGATCGCGGTCTGGTAGTCATCGGCGTTCCGTCCAACGATTTCGGCAACCAGGAACCCGGCGACGACGCGAGTATTCTGGCGTTCTGCCAAGACCGTTTCGCCGTCGATTTTCCGCTTGCCGCCAAGCAGCCGGTGATCGGCGGCAACGCCCATCCGTTCTACACATGGATTGTGGAGGAATTTGGCGAGGCCGCGGCGCCTCGGTGGAATTTCCACAAGTACCTGATCGACGGCGAAGGCGCGCTGGTGGCGCTGTGGCCCTCCGATGTGGCGCCGACGGACCTGCAGGTGATCGACGCCGTCGAAAGCCTGCTGGCGAGCTGATGAATTCGTTCAACGCCTCCTCGCCCGGCCACGACCCGCATCCGGGCGGGGGGACGTGGCTGGACGGACCGCGCCCGCACGCCTGCCGGGTCACGCGCATCGAGAACGCCACGCACGACATCAGGATCGTGGAGCTGATGCCCCTCGGCCGCCGGCCAATCGGCTATCGGGCCGGCCAGTACGCTCGCATCGCCTTCGGCGACTGCCCGCCGCGGGACTACTCCATCGCCAGCCGGCCGGACGAGCCGGCGCTGGAGTTCCATGTGCGGCATATGGCGTCGGGCGGCGCCAGCGCCTACGTGGCCCGCGAACTGCGCCTCGGCGACGTCGCCTGGCTGCAGGGGCCGTTCGGCGATGCATGGTGGCGCGAGGACCATCGGGGGCCCATACTGGCCATTGCCGGCGGCTCCGGCCTGGCGCTGATGAAGTCCATCGTCGAAACGGCTCTGGCAGCCGGCACCGACCAACCCGTCCACCTCTACTTCGGGGTCGGCGACGAATGCAACGTGTACCTGGACGCACACTTCCGGACCCTGGCGCGCCGGCATCCCTGCCTGCGATTTGTTACCGTGCTGTCCGATCCGCAGCAGCCGACACGCCGGCGAACCGGAACGGTGGCAGAGGCGGTGGCCGCCGATCTGTCGTCCCTGGCCGGATTCAAGGCCTATGTCGCCGGCCCGCCGGAGATGGTGGAGGCGTCCGTTCGGCTGGTTTCGCAGTTGGGCTTGCCGGCCGCCGATATCCACGCCGACCCCTTCTACTCGGAAGCCGAACGGCTGGCCCGTCAACACCGGGGTTGACGGTCGCCAACCGATCGGGTGGTCAATGACCGACGACCGCTACGAACGCGTGGAGCTGGCGCTGGCGCAGCGCGGGTCCGAACTCTGGGCAGCCATCGAGGCCGCTCAGTTCGCCCGCATCATCGCCCACGACGATCCAGATTCGGAGGCCGAGGCCGACGCGCTGGAGTCGTTCATCGAGGTCCTTGCCGCGTCCATCGACGACTGGGAGGCCACGCCGGCAATGGCCAAGTCCGCCGTCCTCGACAGCGTCGGGGTCCACTTGGATGCGCTGGAACGCGTCGGCCTGTTCGTTCACTGGGCGACCGTGGAGCGGGACGTTCAGGCTCCCGGAGCGGACGCCACGTCCATTCCCATGGCGGTGGTCACCATCGGCCGGGTACGCGAGCCAACAGTGGCCGTCGTCGTTCCGATGGAATTGGACGTGGAGGAGTAACGCCCCCGGCCTCTGAGCTCTCCTATGCCGCTCGAGGCCCTACGCGGATCGAGGATCGATCACCGGGTAGGCGCGCTTCACGGTCACCGCAATGAACGCCGCCAGGGCGGCCTTGATCAGGTCACCGGGAATGAAGGCGACGGAGCCGGTAAACGCCTTTACCAAGCCCAGGTCGGCGGCCACCACCAGCCACGGAATTCCGGCGGCGTAGATCACCAGGATGCCACCCACCACGTTGAAGGCGAAGGACCGCAGCCACGACAACTGATGCCAGGAGCGCTCGGTCAACCAGCCGATGAGGAACGCGGCCACCGGCCAACTGAGCAGGAAGCCAGCCGTCGGCCCGAAGAAAATGCCGAAGCCGCCGCGGCCGCCGGCCAGGATCGGGGCGCCGACCGCCACCAGGGCCACAAACACCACCAACGCCAGACCACCGCGCTTGGCGCCGATCACCGAGCCGGCCAGCATCACGCCCAGCGACTGTGCGGTGATGGGCACGCCGGTGGGCAGCGTGATGGGCGGAAACAGGCCCAGCACGGCGACGATGGCCGCGAACAGCGCCACATACACCATATCCCGGATGGTCATCGCCCCCCTCCTTTTCAGCGACCCGTTCCCCGTGTGGGCGGACCCTCGCACAGCCGGCGCCCGCAACCAAGCGGTCTTTTGCGCCGCACAATCCATAGCAGGCTGCTCGTGTTATCGCGCCCGGCCGTCGTTCCTGTCGCGCTCGGGATCGTAGCCGCGCGCCTCGATGGCCTCGGCGAGGCCCTCGGCCAGCCGCAGCGTCCGGATGATCAGTGGCACGATGAGCGCCACCGGGTTGCGCTCCAGCCCTCGGACCCGCTGGGCCTCGCGTACCGCCGCCGCCTTTTCGGCGATCAGCGGAATGAAACGCAGGGTCATGGACAGCAGCAGGCTAACCTTCGCCGGGTTGACACCCAAGGGCGCCAGCGGCGCCAACGCCCGCTCTAGCGCATCGATCATCGCCGACACCGGCGTGGTGAAACTCACCACCAGCGCCGTCAGCAGCAGGACGCCGAAGCGCATCACCACCACCAGCCCCTGCGTCCAGGTGGTGAAGGTGCCGTGCACGACCAGCACGATCAGCAGGATGATGGCCACCGGGCGGAGCTGGCGCACCGTCTCGCGCAGCGGCGCCTGCGCGACGAACAGCAGCCCCACGGCCCCGGCCAGCACCAGCGCCAGCAGCCGGGGATCGGAGATCAGGAACACCACCACGCCGGCCACCGCCAGCGATGCCACCTTGGCGCCCGCCGGCAGTCGATGCAGCGGCGAACTCCGCGCCACGTAGAGGCCCAAGGTCATAGACGAACCATCCTTCCCGTCAGGCCGCCCCGCCTACGTCCCATTCATCATCTCCCGATACCGGGCCACGGCGGGGACCGGAGCCGCGTCATAGACCACCCGCCCCCCATCGAACACCAGCACGCGCTCGAAGTCCTGGAGCAGCTCCAGGTCGTGGGAGACGAGGATGGCGGTCTGCGCCAGTCCGGCAATCACCTGGTGGATCATGCGCTTGTTGCGCAGGTCCAGCATCGTGGTGGGCTCGTCGAACACCACATACGCCGGCTCCATGACCAGCACCGACGACAGTGCCAGTAGTTGCTTTTCGCCGGCGCTGAGCCGATGGGTCTGCTGCTGGCGCAGCGCCGTCAGGCCGAAGCGGTCAAGAACCGCATCCACCTTTTCCGCCACCTCGGCCGCCGGGAGACGCCGGCTCTTCAGCCCGAAGGCCACGTCCTCCTCCACCAGCGGCATGACGATTTGTGCGTCGGGGTCCTGGAACACGAACCCCACCTTGCGGCGGACGGCCTTGGCGTCCGCGCGGGTGTCGGAGCCGTCCACGCCGACGGTACCGGAGTCGGGCACCAGCAGGCCATTGAGCAGACGGGCGAAGGTGCTCTTGCCCGAACCGTTCGCACCGATCACCGCCACCCGCCGTTCGGTGATGGTCAGGTCAAGCCCGTCCAGGACCTGCCGGTCGCCGAACCGGTGGCTGACGTTGCGGATCTCGATCATCGGCGGTCGCGCCCCCCTCCGCATCTCGCGGCCGCACACGGAAGCACATGCGGAGCGGCGCTGCAAACACCCGTCGCGTCTGACCCGCGCCGCATGCGATGGGCCAAAGCTCACGGTTGCGGAGTGGGGCACGGCGAAGGCAGAATGCGTGCTTTCATAAAGGATCGCGGCCGCATCCGGGCGACGCGACATCGGGAGGGGACAAGAGCGACATGATCAAACGTTTGATGATTGCTGCCGGAACGGTGGCCGCCGTGGCGCTGACGGGCACGGTTGCGCACGCCGGTGCCACCTTCGACGCGGTCAAGGCCCGCGGGCAGCTGGTGTGCGGTGTGCACACCGGCCTGCCGGGTTTCGGTGCGCCTGACGATCGGGGCAACTGGTCTGGGTTGGACGTGGACATGTGCCGCGCCGTCGCGGCCGCGGTACTGGGTGACGCGTCGAAGGTCCGCTACGTGGCGCTGACCGCGCAGCAGCGGTTTACGGCACTGCAGGCCGGCGAAGTGGACATGCTGGCGCGCAACAGCACCTGGACACTGTCCCGCGATACGGCGCTCGGTCTGAACTTCACCGTCGTCAACTACTACGACGGCCAGGCGTTCCTGGTGGCCAAATCGCTCGGTGTGAAGAGCGCCCTCGACCTGAGCGGCGCCACCGTCTGCGTGCAGACCGGCACCACCACCGAGCTCAACCTGGCCGACTATTTCCGCGCCAACAACATGGACCTGACGCCGGTGACCATCGAGTCGTACGAAGAGGTCACCGCCGCCTTCGTCGCAGGCCGCTGCGACGCACTGACCTCCGACGGCTCGCAGCTGGCGACCATTCGCGCCAACGACACGCCGAACCCGGACGACTACGTAATCCTGCCCGAGGTGATCTCTAAGGAGCCCTTGGGACCGGTGGTCCGCCACGGCGACGACCAGTGGTTCGACGTGGTCAAGTGGTCCATCTACGCGATGATCGAAGCCGAGGAGAAGGGCATCAACTCCGGCAATGTCGACTCCATGCTGAACGGCAACGACCCGACGGTAAACCGCCTGTTGGGCACCACGCCAGGCATGGGCAGGAACCTGGGTCTCGACGAGAAGTGGGCCTACAACATCGTCAAGCAGGTAGGCAATTACGGCGAGGCCTACGAGCGCAACGTGGGCATGAAGTCGAAGCTGCAACTGCCGCGGGGTCTCAACGCGTTGTGGACCAAAGGCGGCCTGATGTACGCGCCGCCGACCCGCTAGCGGCCCGGGTGTAGCACGATAGCGGAAGGACCGGCGGTCGCCCGAGCCGAGGGTGCCGCCGGTCCGACCCGGCCATGCACGATCCGAAACCCGGTCGTCCTTCCCAAGGGATTGCGCCGAACACCGCATGGTGGAACGACGCCCGCGTCCGCGGCGTTATCTACCAAGTGGCCGTGGTGGGCGGTGTCCTGGCACTGGTCTGGTACTTCGCCGCCAACACGGTCTCCAACCTGGAATCACGCAATATCGCCACGGGCTTCAGCTTCCTGGAGCGCGAGGCCGGCTTCGGCGTCAGCGAAAGCACCATCGCCTACAGCGCCGCCGATTCCTATTTCCGGGTACTGGTGGTGGGCCTGCTGAACACGCTGAAGGTGTCCATCATCGGCATCGTCCTGGCGACCCTGCTCGGCACCACCGCCGGTATCGCCCGGCTGTCGCGCAACTGGCTGGTGGCGCGCTTCGCCACCGTCTACGTGGAGGGCCTACGCAACGTCCCGGTCCTGCTGCAGCTGTTCTTCTGGTATTCGCTGATCAGCGAAGCGCTGCCGCACCCCCGCCAGGCGCTCAACCCCGTACCCGGCGTGTTCCTCAGCAACCGGGGCTTCAAGCTGCCGCAGCCCATCTGGGAGTCCACCCACGTGGCCATGGCCCTGGCGCTCATGGCCGGCATCGTGATCGCCTGGATCATCGCCCGCTGGGCCCGCCGCCGGCAGGAGCAGACGGGACAATTATTCCCGGTGTTTCGCTTCGGCGCCGCTGTGATCCTCGGGCTGCCGCTGCTGGCGTATCTCGTCGGCGGTGCACCGACGGCCATGGACGTGCCGGAGCTGCGCGGCTTCAACTTCCGCGGCGGCATCACCATCACCCCGGAATTCGCCGCCCTGCTGGTGGGTCTAGTGATGTACACCGGGACGTTCATCGCCGAGATCGTCCGCGGCGGTATCCTCGCAGTGTCCTACGGTCAGACCGAGGCCGGCCTCGCCGTCGGCCTGCGCCGGGGGCTGGTGCTGCGGCTGATCGTGCTGCCGCAGGCAATGCGGGTGATCATTCCGCCGCTCACGAGCCAGTACCTGAACCTCACCAAGAACTCGTCGCTGGCGGTGGCCATCGGCTATCCGGACCTGGTGAGCGTCGCCAACACGTCGATCAATCAGACCGGCCAGGCGGTGGAGGGCATCGCCATCATCATGGCCGTGTACCTGACGGTGAGCCTCTCCATCTCCGCCTTCATGAACTGGTACAACCACCGCATCGCGCTGAAGGAGGCGCGCTGACCATGGCCGGTGAACGCAGCGTCGAACCGCCGAAGGCCGGTCTGAGTCCGCCGCCGCGCGCCACCGTGGGACCGTTGGCGTGGGCGCGGGAGAACCTGTTCGGCGGCGTCTGGAACACGCTGCTGACCATCCTCTGCGCGTGGCTGTTGTGGCAGGCGCTGCCGCCGCTGATCTCCTGGGCGCTGATTCATCCGGTGTGGTCCGGCGGCGACCCGCAGCTCTGCCGCGCCGCGGAGGGCGCCTGCTGGGCGTTCGTCGCCGAGAAGCACCGCTTCGTGCTGTTCGGCCTCTATCCCTTCGACGAGCACTGGCGGCCGCTGCTGGCCACCGCGATCTTCATCACCGCCCTGGTGGTGAGCTGCCAGCCAACGTTCTGGCATCCGTGGCTGGCCGCGTTGTGGGTTGGGGTGCTGGCGGTCTCCGGCACCTTCATGTGGGGTGGCGTCTTCGGCCTCACCTTCGTCGAGAACGCGCGTTGGGGCGGTATTCCGCTGACCCTGATCCTTGCCGTGGTGGGCGTGGTGGTGTCGTTTCCGCTCGCCATCCTGCTGGCCCTCGGCCGCCGGTCCACGCTACCGGCGATCCGTTGGATATGCATTGGCTTCATCGAGTTGATCCGCGGCGTGCCACTGATCAGCGTGCTGTTCATGGCGGCGGTGATGTTCCCCTTGTTCCTGCCCGAAGGCGTCACCATCGACAAGCTGCTGCGGGCCCAGGTGGGGATTATCATCTTCACCGCCGCCTACCTGGCGGAGGCGATCCGCGGCGGCCTGCAGGCCATCCCGCGTGGCCAATACGAGGCGGCGGACGCGCTGGCGCTGGGCTACTGGAGAAAGACGCTGCTGATCATCCTGCCGCAGGCGCTGAAACTGGCGATCCCGCCGATCGTCAACCAGTTTATCAGCATGTTCAAGGACACCTCGCTGGTGATCATCATCGGCTTGTTCGACTTGTTGTCGACGTCGAAGGCGGCGCTCACCGACCCGCCGTGGCGCAAGTTTTACGTGGAGAGCTATCTGTTCGCGGCGTTGATCTATTGGGGTTTCTGCTTCTTCATGTCCCGCTACAGCCAGTTCCTCGAACGCCGCCTCGAGACCGGAAACCAACGCACGCTGGCAGGAGGACAGGCATGACCGTCTCGCGCGACCAGTCGTCTGCCGCAAACGATGAGACGGCGACGGATGTCGCCATCTCGCTTCAGCAGGTGAACAAGTGGTTCGGCGTCTTCCACGTCCTGCGGGATATCACGCTGACCGTCGGCCGCGGCGAGCGGATGGTGGTCTGCGGCCCCTCCGGTTCCGGCAAGTCGACGATGATCCGCTGCGTCAATCGCCTGGAGGAGCACCAGAGCGGCCGCATCATCGTCAACGGCGTGGAACTGACCAACGACGTGCGGGCCATCGAGCAGGTGCGCCGGCAGGTTGGCATGGTGTTCCAAAGCTTCAACCTATTCCCGCACCTGTCGGTCCTGGAAAACCTCACGCTGGGGCCGATCTGGGTGAAGAAGCTGCCGAAGCGGGAGGCCGTAGACACGGCCATGGAGTACCTGGAACGGGTTCACATCCCGGAGCAAGCCCACAAGTATCCCGGCCAGCTGTCCGGCGGCCAGCAGCAGCGGGTAGCCATCGCCCGGTCACTGTGCATGAAGCCCGGCATCATGCTGTTCGACGAGCCCACCTCGGCACTGGATCCAGAGATGATCAAGGAGGTGCTGGACGTGATGGTGGAGCTGGCGGAGGCCGGCATGACGATGATCGTGGTCACCCACGAGATGGGCTTCGCCAAGACCGTCGCCGACACCATGGTGTTCATGGACGAGGGCAGCGTCGTCGAGGTGGCGACGCCGCACACCTTCTTCACCGCGCCGAAGAGCGACCGGACGAAGAAGTTCCTCAGCCAGATCCTCACCCACTAACGCACCGCCGACACGCCGACGAAGCGTGGGTGCCTCAGCTCTCCGTCACCGGGCAGCCGCACAGCGGACACAGCAGGCTGTTCACCTGCTCCCGCTTTTCGTCCTCGGTGAGCTTGGTCCCGTTCAGCGCCGCCTGCACCTCGGCGACGATCTGCGCATGGTACGTGCGCACCTGACAGGCGGCGGCGCGTTCCGCCGCGTAAAGCTGCGCCACGGGCTCGGGCGCCGCTTCCACGGTGAACGCCCTGGCGCCCTTGGCGAAGCCGATGCCGGCGACACCCAGTCCGGCGCCGGCCAGCGCGGTGGAGGCGAGAAACCTGCGGCGGCTGATCATCGGGGGACTCCGTAGCCGTTAAGCTCCCCGATCCTACGATCGCCGTGGCCGGCGTTCAACACCCGCCGGGATCACGTTCGCGCCAACACCTCGGTCGGCTCGGTGAACGGCAGCCCCAGGGCCTCGGCGACGCCGGCGCAGGTCACCTTCCCGGCGTGGACGTTGAGGCCGGCCATCAGGTGTGGGTCGTCGGAGAGCGCCTGCCGCCAGCCCTTTTCCGCCAAGTCCAGCACGTAGGGCAGGGTGGCGTTGGTCAGCGCGAAGGTGGAGGTGCGGGCCACCGCCCCCGGCATATTGGCGACGCAGTAATGCACCACCCCGTCAACCTCGTACGTGGGGTCGGCGTGGGTGGTGGGGTGTGCGGTCTCCACGCAGCCGCCCTGGTCGATGGAAACGTCGACGATCACCGATCCCGGCAGCATCTTGCGTACCATGGCCGCGGTCACCAGCTTCGGCGCCGCCGCGCCCGGCACTAGAGCGGGTTCAATTTATACCGGGTCATAACCTGTATTGACGAAGTAGTTGAGGCATTCGTCGGATTCGAAGGTTTCGATGGCGTCGGCGATGGCGTCCCAGAGATCGGGGATGGTTCGTGCCGC
>Ga0209780_1000071_pt1 | contig 43899 bp, 39 predicted proteins | sample WorMetexBAHAMAS2_FD_187384 | JGI IMG/M metagenome (GOLD analysis project Ga0209780, IMG submission 187384) | Marine gutless worms symbiont microbial communities from Max Planck institute for Marine Microbiology, Germany - Inanidrilus exumae... | ecosystem: Host-associated > Annelida > Digestive...
CACCATATCTAAAGTTTTATTGTTATGTCTTTGTTCCAGTTAAAATGTGTTAGGATAATTCATCCTAATTCTTTCAACGAGTTAGGACAAACGAGTCGCACAATCAATTCGCTATGTTTCTGTTTCATCTCATACCGCGTACCAGCAAAATTGGCTTGAGTTTCCAGGGCTAAATGACGATTATTTTTAGCTTCTTGGATATTGTCTTGTTTATCAGCAATATCTGCCAATATACTATATATTTCCAAAATTTCAGCGACATTTTGATCAAGTTGTTTACTAATAGCTAAAGCTTCTACTGCTATTCTTTTTGCTTCTTCTAAACGTTGGGGTTGTTTAATAAAAGAGCTAGATTGCTAAGTCCTATTGAAACTCCTAACCAATTTTTCACTGTCTTATCTGCCTCAATAGTTTTATGATACCATGCTTCATATTCTTGGTATTTGCCAATGAACTGAGTAACAATGGCTAATTGATTCCAAGTTTCAGCAGCTTCAGCTAAGTAATGGTTGGCATCTTTGATCTGTGCCGCTTTTCGATAAGCTTTTTCTGCGGCTTCCCACTATTCAAGTTTTTGGTATACCAACCCCAGTTCATGCCACGTTATAGCTTCATGTTTTGGTTCACCTAATTGTTGGAAAATTTTCAATATATCACAATAGTATTTTTCAGCTTTTTCTAGTTCTCCCTGCAATCTTGCCAAAGTACCTAGTTGACCTTTGACCACGGCTAACTCTCGTATCTATTTAATTTATTGAAATATGGATAAAGCCTTTTGATAATGATCCTGTGCATCACTATACTGACTTTGATTTCTTAACTGATGTTACGCAGCCTCGTTCCTATGCTACTTTACTTTAAATAAAAAATATGTCGCACTGCTATAACGATAGGAGCGTAGGAACGAAAAGGCGTCACATTGTTGGTGAGTACAGCGAATGCGGAACAACGAATAAAAATCTGCTAACTTCAATCGGCTCATCCTTAGAAAATCCGGGTGCAACCGAGCCAAATAACGCTGATTCGTTGTTTGCCATTCGCTGTACTCACGGCGAAAAAAAACTTTAACTTCGAGTTAAAACCTTACAAACCAGTTTGGTCGAGTTAGAGAACCCCTAATGCGTAACGTGAGTTCTTAATATATCTCCCAAATAAATCAGCAAAACTCCTATTTGTTGATCAATATATTGGGGTGATGAGGATTCTAGCTCTCTTGCAATAGCCAATGCTTGTTGGTAGTATTCCATTGCTTTAGCTTGTGATTGTCCTTGAAAACTTAAACAGCGTCCCAATCTACTTAATGTAATGCAACTCTCATAACTACTTCTATCACCTAAATTGTTTAGCATTTTCTGATAAACAACTTGTGCTTCCTGATAACGTCCCGCTGCAAATAGTTGATCACCTTGGATTATTGGGGTCATAGTAATATTGATTACATCAACAATAATCAATTATTATTACTCTGACCCCAATAATTCAAGCATGAATACTCACTTGAGGTTTTTTTGAAAAAACCTTGAGCCAATTTAGATAAGCCTTCATATCTTCTTCATTGCCAAAACACACTTTACGGTTGTTTCCTCGTTGAATGATATGTTGTGGAATATCCGCTGGCGAAACGAGAGCCAACCTTGCCATAAATCCTCTTATTACCTTTTATTTTTGGCAGGGTTTATTATCTATTAATTTTACTCTGACCCCAATTATTTCTTTCCCCTGGTGCTGTATAAAGGCTAAACCAAGATTTTCAAAATCAGCTTGATTATGTTCAATAACAGCTCTTTCTTCCTCAGTTAAAGGCGCATTCCATCTATAAGCCGCTAAAACATCATCATCCATATTAAAATACCGCCTATAAGTTTTATGCAAAATTATCCAATTTCTACCCAAAACCCCGCACCCACGCACATAAATCAGCGACTGGGAGACGGTGTTTGTTATCACAAAGCGTATTTAGCACCGACATTACAAATAGTGTATGATTGTCGGTATTTTCCCGCAAATATCCATGTATTTCCGCCATCTCCGCTTGGTATGTCGTCTCCAAATCTTTTTTAGTTGCATTCAAGGTGTAGCAGGTAATCCACGTATGGACAACACGCTTCATCATTTTTTTGCTTTTTCTAAACTGCTTTAAACAGCTCATTAACACTGGCTGATAAGTTTTGCGCACCAACGTTTCGGTGTCAGGATACCACTCGCCGGTTTGCAAACGACGTTTAGCCTCACGCAAAGCCTCATGGGGCGTAGTACCTGTTAACCAAGTCTGATAAAACAAACATACAAGCAGTGGCATGTAAAAATCGCTCGCGGGTTGAACATAAGCGATGACATATTGCGCTCCCCGCATGAAAAAAGCACTGACTAAACCTAAAGGATCACCATCAATATCTTCTGTGACGCGCCCGACGACACAAGCAGACAGGAAAACAACTTGAACCCGTAATGGGCTATGTAAGATGGTGCGAGCATCCAGTTTTTCGTGGTCACCCATCACCAAAGACGCACTCAACGGATCATCTTCGGAAATAAGCCCGTGCCCCGCAAGATGTAGTACATACAATGAGAGAGACTGACTAAAATCTACGGGCGTGTACAAAGTCTCTTGGTCCCACAATGCTTCTAATAAAAGTGTTTCGGCATCCACTAAGGGAATAGGATTGTGTATAGAACTATCTGTGGCACTGTAAACTTGTATGCCTAGCCTTTTTTCAGTGGGCTGTGCTGGTGGCGGCATGTGATGGACTTGATAGTAAAACAATAACCCTGGATAAGTATGTAAGTTAAGGTGCGCCGGACAACCCAAGTCATAGGGTAGAAAATGTAAGTCGCCTTGCGTGACAAGATGTAGGGTATGGATATTTTCAAGTTTTGCTTCCAAAGGTTGCCAAAAGTACTCAATCAAGGTCGCTTTGAGATCATCCAAAGTCACAGGCGTGTCAGATTTCCCCCTTTGAGAAGTAAGAAAAGAGTCTTCACTCAAGTTAGAAGTGGGATACCTACTCCCAGCTTGTCTTACCTGATAAGCACGGGTGGTTTCATAGACGTTTGTAAAATTTTCTTTGGGCAGACGTATTTGCTGACAAACAGCTTTAGTAATCAACAAGATAAACGGTGGTACATCAGCAAAATTTTGGACTAACATGGCAATACTGTGTCCGGTTTGTAGCCCTTTTTGCAAGCGCTCAGTACTAATGTCTAGCATGGGGGCAGTAGCTGTAGCAAAATCGCTCTCTTTTTCTTGTAATTGACGGCGTAAATCGCGATATTTGTCATATTTTTGTTCGTATTCGGCTAAACGGTCTTTTTGGATTTTCATTTGCATTTAAACAGGTTGTTGATTTATTTAAAGTTTTATGGCTTGTAGTCCTATGGTTAACTGGCGTAATTCCATACGTAATGCTAAAAATTGTCGCTTGAGTTCAGCCGTTTCGTCATCGTCAGTAATCGGATTTTGTTCTATTTCTTCTGATACTAAAGCGGCAAGTTTGCGCCCTTGAATGATGGCTATGATGCTAGGAACCAAGTCAAGACGGTCTTGCTTTATACATAGGTCTAAATATCGCGCATGGTAGGTAACAAAATCTGTCCGTATGACTTCTATTTGTTCAGGGGGTTGCAGATCAAGTACTTCTACATAAGCACGGCTCAGAGCTTGCAGATGTTGGAACCCGGCGAGGTAATTACCAGACAGGATTTTCCTAATAAAAACTTTACTAACTTTCTCGACTAACTTTGACCACTTACCTGTAAATAAAGGGTTGTTAGCAAGTTGCCTAGAAATATTTGTCAAATAATCCTCTACTGTTGCTTTTTTTCTTCCTAAATCATCCAAACAAACAGTATAGTTAATCAAGCTTTGGAGAGTCTCTGGATGTTGTTCTCCTAAAACGACAGTCAGTTGTTCCCAAACACGTTCCAACAGAGGTTCAGCTTCTCTTGCACGTCCCAGACTATGTAAAAATTCTGCAAAATTCTTTAGGCTTTTCAAAGTATCTGGGTGATTCTCTCCTAAAATTTGCTTGCGTTTTTCCCACGCTTGTTTTAACAAGGGATGCGCTTCAGAAACATCGCCTTGTTTATATAGATATTCAGCATAGTGATGTAAACTGGTCAACGTATCAGGGTGTTCAATTCCCAGAATTTCAGCACATTTTTCCCAAGCAAATTTTAGCAATGGATCAGCTTCATTTACACGTCCCAAGTCACACAGACACTTTGCGTAGGTATTTAAACTCGTCAAAGTATCTTGATGTTTTTCTCCCAAAACTTTGATACGTTGTTCCCAAGCCTGTTTAAAAAGTGGTTCGGCTTCATTAATACGTCCTAAATCGTCTAAACATTTGGCGTAATGAGTCAGGTTAGTAAGAGTCTTAGGATTACTTACTCCTAAAATATCAATATGTTGTTTCCATGCTTGTTTTAACAGTGGTTCTGCTTCTTGAGTTCGACCTAAGCTGTATAGGCATTCTGTATAGTTATTCAGGCTAGTTAGCGTATCTGAGTGTTCTTGCCCTAAAATATCAATATGCTGTTTCCAAGCTTGTTTTAACAGTGGTTCAGCTTTTTTAAGGCGACCGAGTTTATATAGGCTTTTCGCATAGTTATTTAAGCTAAAAAAAGCATGTTCATTCTGACTCCCCCAGACTGCTAAAGCTAAACGTAAACTAAAAACCCACGCACCTGTCGCCAGGGATAGGACAGGTGGATATTTTTGTAATTGCTCTATTAACAAGCAATAAACCGCCTTTCGTTCAAAATTTTCCTGCGAAGAAAACGGTTGATTTTCAGAATGGAGTATCAAGTTCCCAGCTTGCATGGCATGTGTAAAAAGTTCATGATCTTCATTTTCTAGGTAACCCAAAAACTCCACTTCTTCTGTAGTTAAAGGCGCATCCAACCGAAAAGCCGCTAAAACATCATCATTTTCCATGCTAAAATATCACCCACAAAGTGTTTTCTGAAGGCTTTTTAAACACCCCTTTTTCCAACAAACGGTCAATAACAGTTTCTAAGTCCTGTCCACTCGCTTGCTCTGGACACACTTCTTGGCAAGTCTCAATGAGCTGTGCGCGAGTCGGATACTGCCTTTTTAAACGAGCTGCAAGTCCGACGCTTTTGAACAAAGCCAGATAGACACATTGCTCGCCTTCATCAAGGCCTACAAAACTCTCTTTTATTTGGGGCATAACATCTGACAAGGCGGCTACAGTTAATATAGCCTTTGCCCAATCCTCTTCAATCAGATTTGAAAATACCGCCACAATGGCAACTGCCCTAATCAAATCCCAAACCAAAGGCGTACAACGTATCACTATCTTGGCATTGTCGCCAGATAGCGTCATTCTGTAGCTAGAAATAGACTGTTGGCTTGTCTGCTCATCTACTTCAGGGAAAGTTTCAGTTAAAGCATCTATCCACAGATCATTGAGCGGAATATTCTTATGCTCAGGTTCGTCAGTGAGGTCGTATAAGCTGGTGATTTCGTATTCTCTTTCATTTAAAACAGGCATAGTTATCTCCTTTTCGGATGTATCAAAAAAAATTCTATTTCGCTTTACGCGCTAACCCATGCGCGACAAAACGGTATATACATGCGTCCTTTTTTTCCTCTGGTCGTTTCCAAGGTACTTGTTCACATTCTATTACACGTTCAAATTTGCATTGATCATGATTATTATAAAAAGGGCACATTTTATCCTTTTTATCATCAACAAAGCAGGTCAAATAATGCATCTGAGCGATTAAAAATAACACCGCATTAACAAGATGTTCATCAGTGGTGAGGGTCAATAATTTTTCATCGACTCGATAACATGGCAAATGAAAACGATCTAATAACTCAATAGAACTGCTCATATCCAGTAAATGTTCAACAAACACCGTCGGTTGCTGTTGTCTTAAATCTAAACCCTCGCAAATCCTTTGCAACAACCTAACAAATGCTTGGTCAAAAACATCATCACTCGCCTTGCTACGTTCTATAATACCCTCTAATTCTTTCCGTAATTTTTTGCGTTCTTCATCAACTTCATCAATACGGATCGCATCTTGTATAGCAAGATACAGCACACGTAAATCTTCAAACTTGGGTTTATCAGTTGGATACTGTTCTTTTAAGTATTGTGCGCCGTAATAAAAGGCGTAATATGGCAATAGATGATCAAGCGCAATATCACATAGCACAACAGTTAGCCACCATAAAGTTTCATCATCCCAACCCGTCAGAGCCCGTAAGGATTCTATTCCAACCGCATAGTAAAACGCATCATCGTCTGCCTGTAAAGCAAGCTGATAGGTATCCTCACTATAGCCATACCAACGCTCTAAAGCCATTGCCATACTTTCCTGCAATGCTTCTGCACCTAAAGGAAATAGGCGTGTATAGTCCTCTTTTGATTTGGCATAGACACCGATATGACGGCTACCCGTGTCCACATAATGAGGCCCAGGTTCTATTGGTGTTTCTGTGTCCAATAGTAATGGTACAGCCAAATACTCTAAAGAATCTAGCTTTTCTTGATGTCGGGCAATAAATTTTTGTTTAGCCTCCAGAGAGTCATCAGATTGCGTTAATAAGGTAGAAAACTCAGACATTGACCACCATAAGGTATGAAAACGGCTGATACCAAAAAAGGTCGTGGTGGCCTGTAAATAGTGTACATATCAAGGTGAGCTGATGGCCATCCGCGATAAAATCCCTAAGCGCATCAAAGAGCCCTCGGTCATGCCCTTCCCGTGTACGCTCGATGATTTGGTTTAATTTGTAAATGGCATCCATTTCATTAGCTGTCCAAATACTCGCCTCAATTGTGGGATCATCAAAATCGTCATCAGCCAAAAAGTCCACAATGTCACCATTGATGACAATTTCGGTATCACCATTAAATTCTTTAGCCTCTTTATTGATCCAATCAATGAAAGCCGTTAATTGAGCATAGGCATGACAAATCTGGAAACCAGGTTTGGCTATTTTTCCTAACTCGTTTCGTTCATCTGGACTACCACCTAAGTGTAAATCGGAAATTATGAAAATTTTCTTCATGATAAAATTTTTTGATGGTGGTTTTGGAGATAAGCTACGTTTGTTGAAGTTTTTCTATCAAATCACCACGCCGGAAGGTCGCAGAAAGTTGTTGTAATGAGATTTCTTGTTTTCCGTAAAGCGCGTCAAGAGCCTGTTGAACATCCTGTAATGAAGCATTGAAATATTCTTCCCCTTTTTGTTCGATAAGTTGTTTAGCATCTTGAAAATGGCGATAGTGAATTTGCTCTATGGAGAGATTCATGTCATGCAGAAGCTTTTGGCCCATTTGCATTGCAATAAAGCATGACGCATAGCGGACAAACTCTGGATCATGAGGCGCTGGCCGTTTGCGTCTATTTTCAGCAATTCTGTATAACAGCACTGCGAGTATAACCTGAGTGCCATTAAGTTGCCTTGTGAAAATGGTCTCGTACAGTTTGCCAAAATGTTCACGAGTGAAAAACTTGGCTTGATGGGGTTTTTTACGCCAGATTGCAAGTACTGCTTGGGCTGCGGTGTTTGAAGTCAGGTCCGTGTTTCTAGTTCCACTGTCGGTACGTTTACGACGATAGTTAAAACCCAATTGTTGGATATCCATTTCCAGTTGTTGTTGGCATTCGTCATTCGCACGCAGATCGCGCAAATCCACCGGGTTCTGACTATTGGTCGCGTAAGTAATCCGCCTGACAAGATCCTCGTTATCACTGGGTAATTGATAAAGCCTCAGTAAAACATACACTTCGGTGTTATGCTGGAACAAATCCGGTTTTTCTTGCAAGGTTTTGAAAATCGTCATGCAAGTCTGACCCCCGTTGATAATTTGAAGATTCTCAATGCGTACCTGATAATCGCCGCTTTGTAATGCATTGTAGGAAAAATTATCGCAGGTTAAGGTGATACCGTTATTGTAAAAATAAAAATTGTTCTTATCATTGCCCTGTAAGGTGTCGTGGATTCCTTTGTTGACGCGATTACCTTGCAGACCCAGATAACGGCGAATATTGCGTTCTAATAAACGTTCCCCGTGCCGTGTGATAAGTTCCGCGATTTGATTCGCTGAAATACGCCCCACCAGTACACGGCTGAAATGCATGTCCTCGACCAAGGCTTTACCAGTGAGTTGCAAAGTATCCTTAACTGGTTTGGACGCTTGCAGAATTTTCACCAACCTGTCGTGGTTGACGTGTTCCCACGTTACTTGATTGTCAAATCCTGCCCTATCAATAGCTTCTTGAGCCGCTTCTTTCCATTCTAACCCATTATTACAGGCGAGCGCACGTACCTGGGGAATATAGCCATCCCGAATAAGGCTGCGAGCTTCCTCAACTTTGACACGTAGATGAGGGTTAATATGTTGCAGTTCAGCGGCAGGATCGAACAAATGCTTAATTGCATTAATCAAGCCAGTCACTGCGGATTCTGGAAAATTGGCGTTGCCTTCCAAATTGTTTTTATACTTTCCTTGGAACAAACTGACTGTGAATTCGCCGTCGTATTCTTCGGAAATGTGCATAGCATCTACGCCAAAATCCCCACTGCCTTCGGTCACACAATCAAAAGCTTCGATATCTTCCAAATCCAGCATTGTTTTGACGCACAGATACACAAACGCTAGGGATTTTAGTTTACCCGCTTCGGTGATATCCAGTTCTTCGGCAACTTGTTGCCGAATAGTGTCAGCTATTGAAATTAGGCGTTGTTCAATGATTGATGCGTTGATATTCATAAAAATAAACCTTGCGTGAAAATAACCCACTTACTTCAAATCTACAATCTCATTGCAATTTTACAAAATATCACAAACTTTTAATAAGCGTAAATGCGACCAGCTCAATTGTGAACACAGTGTGTGCAGAATTTTCTCATCAGGAAAAGTCTCAGCAATACGAAGGCAATAGTGCAATTGTCGTTCACTCCAGCCTCTGGCGAGCCTCATCAATTAACTCTTTTATTTTATTATACAGCGGGTTGTCTGTTGCGGTTAACTTGTTCATAAGTGAGACCATAGACGCGCTTGATATAGACATAAAAACTCGTTGTACTAATCCTGTTCAAACCACTTCAAACTATCCGGCTGTGCGATGCCTTCAAGGATAGCGGTAATAATTGGTGCATCAAAAGAATCCAACGGCTCACACAATTTTTCCTTCTTTCGCCTGCTAAAATTTGTTGAATGGCGTTTTTGATCTTTGCCACAATATTTTTTCAAAGCAGCTTCTACATTTTTTAACCGTGAGAATAAAGCGTCAAATTCCGGTCAATCCAAAGAATATGGAAAATACTGCCCTCTCGATAACCTACCATCGGTGCTTTACCATCAAATCGAAACGCGATAAAGGTCACATCGTCGGTGATATGTGCAGGTATCGGCGCACGGATGCTCGTTCTAGCAATTTTATCATAACCTAAACCATGTCGAGGTGAGTTTGTTATCGTAGTCCAAGTTAATTGACTCAATCTGAAAAGTGTATCAGCAAATGCGGCTTTTTCTTCTTTAGTACAAGCATTAAGAGAATAGTCTTCTTGATCCAAATACTTTAGGCAAAATATGGGATGTTCTTGCTGGGTTGAAACATGAGAATATTCATTGACTCGAATACCCTTTATGAATTGAGCTTGTTTTTTCTTCTTTATTTTTCCCATGATTAGGTAACAACCTGCGTTTTAAAATAATCGCGCATCGCCTCAATTGATATTTCATGCCCCGCTGGAGTGTTTTTCCAAGGCGGTTCTTCATGAGTCATCTTGTATAATTTCCATGCTGAAAACTGACCAAATACCGTATAAACTTCATCCAATAACTCCCGTGTTTGTACACAGTAGATAGAAAAGTCCATGTCGCGTGGTGGTGGAATAGCACCCGCCTCATAACTTTTATATGCATGGAACAATACTGGCACCACGGGACCATGTATCCAGGCTTCAAGTGCTTCAGGAAATAAGGGATGCTCTGATAAGGCTAAATTGATACCTTGGGCATAATAGACTAACTTTTGCAATTTCAGGTTTGATATCAAATCACCTGCGTCTTCATCGATTTGGGCAAGAAAATATCTGGCGACGTCATAACAACTTAACATTATTTTTTCCTTTAATATTTATTAACTTACGATAAACTCAAAACTTGATGGGGATAGGCGCACAAACAATCAAGTGCTAAATATATAAAATCAAACAATTGGTGTCATAGTAAAAAACTGTTGCTAGAAAAACAAATCAGTGACTAGCCATCTTAGCCTGCCGCCGCAAATTGTTGTTTTAGCAACCTACCGCCCGTGCGAATTAAAGGAGCCAGGCTCGACACCAAACATCATGACGGCAATTATCCTTGCTTGAGATTATTTTCATAAAATTAGAACCTGGAACCTTTAATACCGCGCCAGTTTGCCCACCAGGAATGTATGATTGTCTGAATCAGAATTGACATAATTTTAGATTATACTGTCTGAATCAGAATTTACAGAATTTAAGAATTTACAGAATAAAACCCAAAAAGATTGAAATTCCATTCTGAAAATTCTTAAATTATGCAAATTCTGAAGGCAATCAAAAAAATCTAAACTCCCGTAAATTCTGAAACCAAGCCGACAAAAGACAAAAGTAGGGTGGGCATATGTCTCTTGGTTAAATATCGTGGCGCCCGCTTGCCCACCCTACATGTCTAACCAAGGATAGTAGGCTCTGTCTTATCGTACCCATTGTGCGTTTGTTGGGCTTTTTGAGTCTTCGTAGAAGAAATGAGCCGTTCTTGGTACTTTTTATCCAGTTCTCTGTAATGATTTAAAAATTGAGTCACGTCGTGTCCATACTGTTCAGAAATACGCTCGCGGACAGCTCTCCCAAAACCTTGAATCACGAATGAGTCGGATTAAAAACATAAAACATTAACTACAGGGATTACATTTAAAAAAGGACAAGTCAAAACACTTAACTGGCGGCTCATATCGGTTTTGATTTATCCCGTAAATAATCCCTTTCGTGCCGGGTTTTGACTTATCCCTTCTTAAATTAAAACCGTAAAAAAACAAAAGTCAAAACAAAAAACCGACAAGAGTAAAAGAGTAAAACTGCCAAGTGCTACTAAGGCGCCCTCAACAGACGAAAACCAATGTCGTTGTAGCGGTAGTCCGGCGAGATGTCGTTGCGATTCGCCGCCCGGCAGTTCGGGGCGGGGCTGTCCCGGCCGCCGCCGCGAAGCACACGGTCCGAGCCTGTAAAGGGGCCAGTCGGATTGCTATATATACTGTTGCTATAGTAGTCGCTGCTATATATATCCTGCACCCACTCCCATATATTGCCCGCAGTATCATATATACCAAACGGGTTGGCATCAAAAGAACCCACTGGTGCTGTGTAGTTAAAACTATCACCACAAGAACTATTCCTACAATTAGCTTTATTGGTACCAATATCATTACCCCACCAATACTTTGTTTCCGTTCCAGCGCGTGCAGCGTATTCCCACTCTGCTTCAGTTGGCAACTGATAGCTATGCCCAGTCTGCCCACTCAACCATTCAGCATAAGCGGTGGCATCGTGCCAAGAAACATTAATCACTGGACGATTGCCACGCCCCCAACCTTCATCATCTGGCTTTGCTCTACCAGTCGCTTCAGCAAACTTATCATACTCAGCAAAAGTCACCTCATAGCGACCCATTGCAAAGCGGCTAACAGACACCTCATGTACGGGCCGCTCATCATAGTGACCTCCCCCTTGGATATCTCCCATCCGAAACGTACCAGCCGGAATCCAGACCATTTCAGGCCCCAAACTGCCATCCTGTAGAGTGTCACGGAAAACTTCACCGGGCGTGACTTGGGATTGGGATTGTGGAGTCGCAGAAACCTCTTGTGATGACGCACTTTCAACACCACTCGCATTAATCGCCGTCACATGATAGGCGTAAGTTGTACCATTGCTTAAACCGGTGTGCGTATAAGGGGGAGCCGTAACATTGATAGACTGCTCCGCGCCATTGGCAATTTTCCAATAAATATTATAAGAAGTGGCACCCTCTACCGCATCCCAAGACAGCGTGACTTGTCCATCGCCGGCAATGGCGGACAGATTAGCCGGCGCGGCTAGTAGATTCGGCAACATTTCTTTAGGAAAATTAAAACTCAAGCTATCGTCGCCAAATTCAACCTCAGTCAATACCTTAATCGGCATTTGAAATTCAGCTGTCTGAAGTAGACGATCATATGTCACCAGATAATACAACCCCGGTTGTTTCAAAATACAAATCCTATTTCCAGTTGGAATAAGGCTATCCTGATCCTTTTCTCCCAAAGTTACCGGAGCAGTTTGCAAACGCACATAGCTAGCAGATTTTCCATTTCTATCCAGCAAAGTTTGGAAATGCCACTCGTCTCCCGTCTTATCAGCCACCCAATCATTGTAAGACGCATCGGGATGAATGCGATGAATAACATCTGCCACTTTCAGAGAAACTCCAGCGCCTCCGTCACAGGCTAATGATTCATCAAACATGAAGTCCGTTACAAAAGGTTTTAAAAACAACACCATGTCAAAATCAGCCAAAAACACCAAATCATCGTGAGTGATAGCCAACTCATATTCTATGGCTTGCCCATAGCCCAGGATTTTGGGATTATTGAAACGAATGGTTTCAACACGCAGCACCTCTGGATTCACGGGTGTCCGATATTCAAGCTGTACTTCATAGTCGCCGTGATAATTAAAATCTCTAGCAACATTAAAACCCTGTTCAAGTTGCCAATTGCTTGGACTGTATTCAAAATGGTCAAATTCGTTAGCAGGAACCGGCTCATCTCCCACGTAGCTCACTTTGACCTTTTCAACCTTAATCTCACCCGTCTTCTTCAAAAGATAGCGACGTTCTGGTCCTGCATCTCCGGTATATCCAGTCATGAGTTCATATTGATAGCCTTCATCGACAAAATAGATACTGTGCTTGTTATTCTTAATATTAATCAAGTATATTTTCACGGATTGCTGAACTTGATCATAATCAGTACTCATATCACGCAGCGTAGTGGCTTGCCCAGTTTCTTGGGAAATCCAAGCAAAATAGTCAAAATTCTGATCGTTAAACAGACTATTGAAAGCAATCATGCCACCGGCGACACCTTTCTTAGCAATCACATTACGAACAATGACATCAATGTTCTCCAAAAACAAAATTCGTATCACCGCACTAAAACTGAGTTCATCTGCCCATTCTATGTCATAATCAGTATCCCAACGCTCGACTTGCAAAAATTTGTCATCAATACTACCTTCGCGTGTCAGATAAGAACGTGCAAACAGGTGCGCCGCTTTCATCTGATTGAAAAACAAGGCAGAAATCAAATTAACCTGAAAAGCCCGAAGTTCTGGTGACATATCCTTAAAATCAAGTAACTTGGGCTTGCTCTGACCATCGAAATCATGACGGAAAGCGTAGAAATACACGCTGCTGTTGTAGACGTTATCCGTAAAGGTGACCCAAGATTCTTTAATATCATATTTAATGACATCCTTTACAATCTCAAACAACTCGCCAATTAAAAGTTTTGATTTTGCACCTATTACAGCGGCAGATTTGGTGACGATGCCTTTCAACAAATATTGAGAACCTTTTTCAACACCGTCTGCAATTATGGCATCTACAATCATTCTCCAGTCAAACATGACAGTAAGACCATTTTTTTCATTCAAATCGCTGAGTAAGTCGTCAATAGCTTGTATTAATGGATGAGAGCCATCGACAGAATAAGTTCTGCCATTGCGTGTGAAAGAGCCATTTTCAAGAATGCGTTCACGCAAGTAATCCAACGTCATCAGGGCTTCCACATGACCGACGACATACAATACCAGGTGCGTATGTACACTTTTCTTTTGAAGATCATTTAACGCTTTGAAGGTAGAAACAACCGTATTGACCTTTTTAAGTATTTTGCTGACGCGCTCAGCCAGTTTTTTGGCATTTTTGACGGTGCCATACTTGGTTTCCTTACCTTTTAGTAGCGTGTCATATAAACCTCGGTAAGCCCGCCAGATTACCTGTCCAATTTTTTGACGTACTGCACCTTCTATACCCCCATACTCATCTTTGTAGTTGCTATAAGCAGAATCAAAGGCATCAGTGAATTCTTCAACCGTATTGACTGTGCCAGAGAGATAATTGTCATAAAAATTTTCCATGGTATCCAGTAAAGGCATCGCATTATCAAAGTCTTCCAGTTCTTGAAAGGTTTCAAATTGGGTTAATTCAATTTGTTCTATCAAACGTTCCAGTAAAACTCGCTTATAAGCACCAATTTGGAAATTTCTATTGGCAGCCCCAAAATAGTTAGCCAGATTCGCCAATGCTGCACCAAGCGTATCACTTTCGCGGGGCGTGTAACTGACGACGGGCGCAGCTGTGCTATCCGAACCACCAATTGGCAGAGGACTCCTAAAAATCAGATAGCGACTGGCAAAATGTTGAATTTGTTCTTGTGCTATGCGGTGATAGGGATTGGTTTCAATCGTGTCACCAATGCCACCAAAATCATCGAGTCTAAATCGAATTTTGCCGTCATCAGATGGCACATAGGCGAGATTAGCCCACCAAAAAACACTTGACTGATAACTAACTTCGGGAAGACAAAGTTGTAAATCCGGTGTCAGTACCGGCTCGGTTCTCATCAAGCATTGTAGGGATGCGACATTATTGCGTGGGCTACTACGGGAAGTAATTTGAATAGCCCGTGTATCTCTGGTGTCATAATCCTCAACTTCCCACCATAAACTGCCATCATCTGTCGGCACAAAGCGGAGATTGCTCCAAAGCTGTATATCACCGGTTTCGCTTGGAAAAACGAGATTTGGAATTTTGAGTTGCAAATCCTCAGTGAGAACGACACTCTGCTCCGCCTGAGCGGACATGGTCGTCCATAAAAGGACTGCTGGTACAAGGCGTTTAAATACGCTGTTTTTCATGGTTTATCCTCCTAAGTAGAGCCATTATCAAATGGCCATTTTGTAGACACTGAACAAAATAACGGCAATTATCCTTGCTTGATATTTCGAGCCTGGCGCCTTGAACACCGCGCCCGTTTGCCCACCAGGAATGTATTTTACATTGTCTGAATCAGAATTTACAGAATTTTAGAATTTTATGTCTGAATCAGAATTTACAGAAACGAAGTAACGAAGTAATTTTAGAATTTACAGAATAAAACCTAAAAATCTTTAAACGACATTCTGAAAATTCTCAAATCCTGAAAATTATGATTCAGACAGAAAATTATGATTCAGACAAACAACTAATACAAATAAAAAATTATTCACTATACAGGGTATTATATTACCCAATAATAATTAATACATGTACCAGTGTCCAAATGGAGCTAAGCCCATTGACTCTTGCTTAAATTACATTATAATATCACTCAAAAAACAAAAGCAAACATACGGATAAATAAAACACTTATCGTACCTTAATTCAAGAATATGAATACTCATCAATCTGAACAGCAAAACCTGATCCAGGCATTTGAAAAGCTACGCGCTGACTATGAGCTTGAGTCAGCGAAAATAGCCACCAAACAGGATATCGCAGCCAGACAAAAAAATAAACAACTCGTTGAGCAAGCGTCCACCTACACTCCTGACAGCCTTTTTCAGTCCTTAGCCAAATTGCAATCCACTTTCAGTAAGTCTATCGACGGACTCACTAAAGGTATGACCACTGAAGTGGAAAAATTAGCGCAAATTAAACAATCAATCCAAGTAGAAACTCAGCGTTTAACTAGCCTGCATAACATCCAAATCGCTGCTGAAGCTTTGAATCTTTTACGAGAAGAACATAAAAAAGCATTACAAAGCCTTGAAGAAGATTACTTGCAAAAGCAGGATGCTTTGGAAAAGCAAATTTCCAAGCAACGCGAAATTTGGCAAAAACAACAGCAACAAAAGGAGAATACCAAAAATAAACAACAGCAGTCGTTGGAAAAAAATCGTAACGCAGAAGAAGAAGAGTATGATTACAAGCGCAAGTGGCAACACACCGAATATGCAGACGAGTATGAAAAAGCCAAACGCAGCCTAGAACAGCGGTTGGAGGAAGACAAACAGCGTAAGGAAAAAGACTGGCTAGAGCGCGATAACTATCTTGACAAACATCAAGCCGAGTTTGAGGAGTATAAAGCCAAGATTGAGTCCATGCCCAAGCAAATCGAAGAAGCGGTGAAAAAATCCCGTGAAAATGCGATTAAGGACAGTTACCGGGAAGAGGAAAACCGGTCCAAGCTGTTGGAAAAGGAGAGGGAAGCCAAGCGAAATGCTTTTGAGTTAAAAATCGAATCCCTCAACAAGACTGTGGATGAGCAAAAAACACGCATTGCTGACTTGAGTGATAAATTACAAACTGCTTCACAGCAAATACAACAACTTGCCATGACAGCCGTGTCGAGTACAGGACAATCTAAACAAGCTGAGAAAACGTAATATATACTTGGCACCTCCATAATTTGCGCCTTTGTCATTTCGACGATGCGCTTTTGTCATTTCGACGACGCGCTTTTGTCATTTCGACGATAGGAGAAATCTTATTGGTGCTGCTAAAGATTTCTCCTATCGTCGAAATGACAGATCAGTTTATGAAGGTGTTCAAGATTTATCTTGGACGTCATGTAAACTCAAGGAATTTGAAAATGCTTAAAAAAGTAAATACTAAAAACACAAAAGCGGAAATTTTAGCCGCTTACAAAGATTTAGAAAATGCTTACAAGGAATTAAAAGCCAAACCTATGGCTGTTCCACCAACTCAAGCCGTTTCCACTAACAAAGCAAGTAAAGAGGTGATAGCAAGTGTTGCAGTGGAACCAGAAGAAGTAGCGATGAAAGAAGTGATTGCCACGCTGGGGCAAATGGGGGAAAAATTCAACACGGCTTTAAGCCAATTGTCCACCAATTTACTTGTGGAAGCGTCACACTTAAAAGATGTTCGCACCACGCTTGAAACCGAAACCAGTCAATTAACGAATTTATATGATCTGAAAATTGAAGATGATACCCTAAGCGATTTACTCAAAGAGTACAGTAAAACCGCAGAGCAATGCCAAGAGACGCTGAAACAAAAGCGTGAAGAGGCTGAAAAGGCGTGGGTTGAAAAAAACCAGGCATGGCAAATTGAAAAAGAGGAAACTGAGCAGGGTTTGCAAGAGCAAGAATCAGTATATAAGAAAACTCAACAACGGGAATATACGGAGTATAAGTATAAATTAGGCTTAGCTCGTGGCATCAACGATGAAGAGTACCAGCAACAGAAAAAACAACAACAACAAGCTTTAGATGAGCTTGAAGAAACACGCCGCAAGGTGTGGGATGAGCGTGAAAAAGCGCTGGCAGAGCGCGAAAAGCAGTTTGCTGAATACAAAACCAAGGTGGAGCGTTTTCCCAAAGAGTTGGAAACCGCCGTAAAAAAAGCCAAAGAGGAGGGCACGGGCATTGCTCGTCATCAAGCCAAGATTAAGGCAGAGTTGGCTGCCAAAGAGTTTGCGGGTGAAGAAAATGTTAAGCAATTGAAAATTCGTGCTTTAGAAGAACAAGTCGCTGATCAAAGCAGTCAAATCGATAAACTTTCTAAACGATTGGAAGCGGCTCTCAAACAAGCCCAAGAATTGGCGGTTAAGGCGATTGAAGGTGGCTCAAGCCAGAGTTCTTTCCAAGCCTTAAAGGAAATCGCCTTAGAGCAGGCTAAAAATCAGCCTAAGGCGAAATAATGGAAATTCCAGGATGTCCAAGATAAATCTTGGACTCCTTTAATCTCGAACTAACGGGTTACGAGGTTGTGGCGAGCCGAAACTTTTCTGTTTTTTGGGCTTATTCTTTATACACACGACAGGTAAATAATATGGAAACAAGCTTACAAACACCATCAACCCTTACTTTAAACCATGTTCCCAAGGCTCAAGTCACCAGCATAGCCAAGCTACTACAAATAAAAAAAGAGCATCTCCCGCCTGGAGAAACCTTCACGATCTCCATTGGCTTAGAACCAGCCGGGGCTTTGACACCAAACACGGTGACAGCAAACCTAAAACTAAAGGAAAAATCAAAACTCACACCAGCGCAAAAAGCCTACGCCTTATTGGATCAAATTCCGGTGAGCCAAACCTTGCCAGGCGAAAAAAACACAACAGAACTATTACGCGAAATACGTGATCAAGAATAAACTAAATACTCCGGAAAAAACATATGCCAGAAGAATATGTTGTAGACACCTCCGTAACCACCAAAATCTTCATCAATGAAGAACATACAGACATTGCCAAACGCCTCTACAAAAAAGCGCACGAGGGCAATAACAGCACCTTTATTACCGCTGATAAAGTTCACTATAACAAAACAAAAGACTTAATCGGTTCTGTCATGCTGCTGAAAAACTTTAAATAAGACTCTAAAACTCATAGTTTATGGTAAAGTAACCCCCACTCTTCTTTTTTGATTTGATTGAGAGAATAAGCTTTTTCATCTAAAGTCAAAGCCTCAGCTAGGTTGTTTGATTTATTTTCCGACGTTTTGGATGGTTTCATTGTGTTTTTATTTTCTATCACTCGATGATCAAGTTTTTTATTACGATAAACTGTGGTGAGTACAACGAATGTTCAACAACGAATAAAACCCTCAAGATTCAACATTATCAGTGCGATTAACTGGGTTGTGTTGAACGTTGTACTCACTCTACGAGAAAAACTTGATCATCGATTATCTTGGACGTCCGAGACTTTAAACCACTTAACTGTTATAACTATAAAATAAAAAGAAATTTTGTTGTGAATATATTTCTGAGTATCTCTGCGATTATTTTATACATTGCTGCGACTATATCACGAATAGCCGTATCATCTAAACATATTTTACTATTCTTAGGTGGACTAGCAGTCAGCCTACATGCGCTGCTGTTGTATCAAAATATGGTAACGTCATCGGGCTTAAATTTGGGTTTTTTCACTGCAATATCCCTAATGGCTTGGATGATTGGATTATTATTATTATTGAGTTTGCTACGTGAACCTGTAGAAAACCTCGTGGTGGTACTGTTTCCCATTGCGGCACTCGCTATCGGCTTAGATAGCTATTTTGATACAGAGAGAATTTTATCCCCAGATCAAAATTTTGGCGTGACACTTCATATTTTATTTTCCATTGTTGCCTATAGTTTGTTGAGTATATCCGCCTTGCAAGCCTTATTTTTAGCCTTTCAAGATTACCAATTGCATCGCAAACGCCCCGGCTGGGTGATGCAAAAGTTGCCCCCGTTGCAGCTTATGGAAACCTTGCTATTTCAAATGATTGCACTGGGATTTATCTTACTCAGTCTAAGCCTTGTCAGTGGCTTCATATTTTTAGAAGATATTTTCGCACAACATTTGGTACACAAAACCGTTTTGTCATCAGTGGCATGGTGTGTTTTTGCGATATTGCTATGGGGACATTGGCGTTATGGTTGGCGTGGAAAGACAGCGATACGTTGGAGTCTCGGTGGTTTTTTTGTACTGATGTTGGCTTATTTTGGGAGCAAGTTGGTGCTTGAATTGATTTTACACCGTTGAATTTAAAGGAGTCCAAGATTTATCTTGGACAAAAAAAATAGCCCCGGCGCGTTATGCGCTGGGGCTATTTTTTCTTTAAATGGAGCCGGTAACAGGAATCGAACCCGTCACTCCTGATTACAAGTCAGGTGCTTTACCAACTAAGCTATACCGGCTATAGTAGCCGCGTATTATAATCCAACTAAAAACCAAAAACAAGCACCATAATTCAATTTTTTTTTATTCCAAATAATTAATAAAGAGGGGGATTAGCTTTCGGAAATACATAGGGTTCAGGATAGTCCACAGCAGATAAATACAAGCCATCGGCGGGTGCTGTCACTCCGCCCAGGGTTCTATTGCGTGCCTCTAAAATAGTACGTGCCCACTCTGCTGTTTGCTCACCATAACCTATAGTCATCAATACGCCTGCAATATTGCGTACCATGTGATGCAAAAAAGCATTTGCTGAAATTTCTATAATCACATATTCATTAACACGATAAACCTTTAGGCGCGAAATGGTGCGTACTGGCGTTTTAGCTTGACAGGCGGTAGCGCGATAAGAGGAAAAATCATGCGTACCTAACAAATAATTGCCCCCAGCTTGCATATGCTCAATATTTAAGGGTCGATATTCCCAAGCCACTCTTTTACTTAATAAAGCTGGACGAGTTGGGCGATTTAAAATGATATAACGATAGTGACGTAGTTGTGCTGAAAAACGGGCATGAAAATTATCATCAACCATCTGAGCCCATAATACGCTGACATCTTCGGGTAAATTCGCATTAGTGCCGAATATCCATGAGCGTATGGAACGTTGTGCCGTCACATCGGCATGTATAACCTGCCCTAAAGCATGTACACCTGTATCAGTGCGCCCAGCACAAACCACTTTGACGCAGTGATTGGCGACTTTGGATAAAGCCGCTTCTACACAGGCTTGTACACTAGGGGCGTGAGGTTGGATTTGCCAACCAAAAAAATTATTTCCTGCGTATTCTATCCCTAAAGCTATTCTCATAATCCTATGAAAATTAGTAGCAAAATGAGTAATGGATAGCACCATTGCCACAGGGGCGGTGACTTAAGTTTAGGAATTTCTAAAGTGCCCAACGGTGTCGTTTCGGCATAAGTCAATACTTGTGTGAATAATCCTGCCATTCTAGCGCTGATTATTTTAATGGGATTTTTAGTCGTGATTGTGGGAGTGTTTGTATAAAGTTTTTGTACAGCAGTGACGGTATCAAGCACTAAGGCGATACGCACCGCCAATCTTTCTGTAGAAAATCCTATTTTATTCAATGGCATCAACCACCATTGCAAAGCGGCGATAATATCCTCAGTTTCAGTCGTTGTGATTAGCAAATGAGCCATCAGTACAATTATAATCAGTGCCGCCACCCGTTCCAGTGCCAATAATAATCCAGCCATACTTGGCAACCAAGTCAATTCTGGAGAATGAAACCATAGATTAAGAATAAACAGGGATAAAAACAGCCAACGCAAGCGTTTTAAGAGTGGTAATACTGATGAGACAGTGGCATGGATTTTAAACAGCAAGATCAATAAAGGTAATCCCACAACAAGGAACATGATTTTACTGGCTACCGCCAATCCGGCAACCAGTAGAATAAAACAGACAAGTCGTATAACAGGATGCAAATTCTCAGTCTATTTTCGATTATCTGTATCGTCGCTATCAAGCCCCCCTAGCAATTCGTCTAGTGACAAATCATCGTCTAAGGATAACCCCTCCTCCACTGCGCTCTCCTCTTTACTGCTTTCTAAGGACAAGTCCTCATCCATATCTAAATCTAGCGATGACAAGTCCTCAACAGCGTTCTCCTCCTCTTTAGGACTTTCTGACGAGAAATCCTCGTCTAGCTCTAGTTCTAGCGATGACAAATCCTCAGTCGCGCTCCCCTCTTGACCGCTTTCCAAGGATAAATCCTCTTCTATATCTAAATCTAGCGATGACAAATCCTCAGTCGCGCTCCCCTCTTGACCGCTTTCCAAGGATACATCCTCTTCTATATCTAAATCTAGCGATGACAAATCCTCAGTCGCGCTCCCCTCTTGACCGCTTTCCAAGGAGAAATCCTCTTCTAGCTCCAGCGATGACAAGTCATCATTAGCCAAACTTTCCTTCCCAACATCTTCTAACGGTAAATTATTGTTGAGTTCTAGCGACGACTCGTTTTCATTCGCTCTGCCTTCTTCAGCACTTTCTACCAAATCAAATTCATCATCCAAACTTAGCGACGACGACGAATCAGGTACTGTAGCTTCACTACCACTTTCTGATGGTAAATCAAACTCGTCCTCTAGCCCTCGCGACGACAAATTAGACAAGTTGCCCTCGTCACCACCTGATAAGTCGTCATCCAAGTTGAACTCTACATCAGTGCTATCCTCTGGCGATTTTGAGTCTGGAGATGAATCATCCGTTTCGGCACTCGATTGAATCTCATCATATTCTTGCGTATCGGTGCGATTAATATCAGAATACGCATCTACCCCCTTTAATTCCTCAGACAAATTCACATCCTGGTTTAGTTCTTCTTCGCTGGCGAACAGAAGTCCGTCTTCCTCTTCATCGCTGTGGGGTATCACAAGCCCATCATTTGGCCTTTCATTTTCTCCCAGCGTAGTAGCAGCAACAGCAGCAGCGCCTATAGCAGTAGCACCTACTATCGCACCCGTGCCGCTGCTGTCTGGTTGCGATAATTCTCGCTCAGGAGACAAGTATTTCCGAAGTTCTAAAGCTTTTTCCCACAAAGGCCCTTGTCCGTTTACAGCATCATGCAAAACCTTGGCTTCTTTATCAAATTGCTCGACTTTATTCTCTGTAGCGTAAATTTCTAATAACATCAACTGATATTCATGATTATACGGATGTCGCTTAATTGCAGATTTTACAAAATCTTCGGCTTGACCGAATTGATTCTGAGCCATATATCCATTGAATTTTTCGCGGACATCCTCATAAGCTGCTTTAACCCCATTATCCTGAAGTTTTTTCCCAGGTGTTTTTGGTGCCTCTGATGTATTCTCAAATTTATCCAATGTATCGCTTGACTTCTGACGCTTCCTTCTAAAGAAAGTCAGGATTAATAAGAATAAAACAATACCCCCGACAGTTATCCAACCGCCAGGCACTTGCTGTTTTACCCATTCATCAGTCGTTTTTATTAAACTGGGGTCATCAGTTTGCCTGCTGGGCTCTTGAGGAGGATCACGTCTGATTTCGGGTTCCTGAGGACCACCTCGGATTTCCGCTATAAACTGTGCCTGTTCTTCCGGTGAACTTTTTTGTAACTGTTGAACTTGTAAATCTGCCGTTAATTTTACAAATTCTTGGATAGAGGTTTGTTGATAATCTCTTATTGAGGCTACCAGTTCTTTTGGTGAAGGGAGCTCTTGTAAATTGTCGGATTCTAACTCCATTACCAAATTTGCCACTTTTTCTGGTGAATCTTCTTGGAGAGGATCGATTCCTGATTCCGCCATTAACTCAGCCAGTTCCGCTGGAGATATTTTTGAATGGCTGAGTTGTTCTTTGAGTTTTTCATCTTGCCGCAATTTTTGAGTTATCTGCGTTTTAAGTAGATTTTTTAAGACTGCAACTTCATCATCATCTGGCAGCTTGAAAGATCTTTCTGGTGGTGTGGAGACTGCTGCCACTTCTGGCGTTTCGCCAGTTGAAGGAGCCGCTAACTTTGGTTCTGGCTCTGGTTTGGCGGCATCTGGTGCAGTGGGCAGTGTCGCTTTAGGCTTGCCTACTCCACCAGTTAAATCCGGTTGTTCTGCTGAGGGTTTGGTGGTGTCTGGCACCTTTGGCGGTGTCACTCGAGGCTTGTCTACGTCTGGTTCTGGTTTGTTTGTGGTGCGTGTATCGATGGCATCTGGCGCAGTGGGCTGCTGTGTTACTCGAGGTTTGTCCGCTCCATCTTCTACCATTTCTTGTTTGAATTTTTCCTTTTCTAATTTTTCCTTTTCTAATTCCGCCTGTAATTTGGCTAATTGCTGAGCATTCAGCGTCAAGCTATTATTTTTATCAGCCAACTGCTTTTTGAAACTTTCAAGCAAATCCTTAGTTTTTTCCAATTCTGTTGTAAGCAGCTCGTTTTCAGACTCAATATCCACATTCGCTTCTGTGAGTTGGGTTATTTTATTTTCTAGCTCTTTCAGTTGCTGTTGTGCCCTCTGTCTCTCTGGTGACTTGTTGCTGCTAATTAAGGGTTTGTCAATTTCTTCTGCTGGGGTACGACGCGATGTGACATCCTCACTCCGGGCTGGCGAAGTATCTCTCTCGGTATTTGCCCAACCGGGTATCCGTATGATCTCTCCTACCTTGAGCAATGCTTTATTTTTGTTGATAAAAGCATTTGGATTGGCATTGAAAATTCTGTTCATCTGTTCCGGTACGGATACGCCTGGTGGACGGTGTTTTTCAGCAATCTTCCATAAGGTGTCACCTTTGACAATAGTATAAGAGTCTCCCTCAATATTTGTTGAGGTTTCCTTTACATTCGTGGATTCTTCTGGCGTATTTTCGTCCGCGAAGGATGGGGGCGAGCGCTTGGTATGAGCAGCTTGCCTACTACGCGAAGGCAGATCTAAAAAGATCGTATATTCGCGCAGTAGTTGCCCGCCTGACCAAGTGACTTCAACAATAAAATTGAGAAAAGGTTCTCTTAAAGCTTTTTGGGTGCTTATTTGTACAAATACTTCAGTTTTGCTAATCGCTCGGACAGTAAAGTCTAAGTTGGTCAAAACATGGGGACGCTCTAATCCTGCGCGTTGGAAAGCCTGCGGTGAGGCGAGACCTACTTTGAGAGTGGATAGGCTCCCCTTGGGAATGGAATAAATATTTATTTTTGCATTTAAAGGTTCATTGAGTTTTGAATTTACCTGAATCTCGCTCAGCCCTAGCGCACGAGCATCTAGCGCGAAGAGAATACAACATATCAAGACTAAGGTATTTGTTAGTTGACGCATTATTATGTTCTCCTTGGATGGATTCCAAGTTGTCATGACAAGTTCCATACAAATCGTGAATACATTCCCAACCATGGCTTGGGGACGATCTAATAAATTAATTATAAATAAAGGTGGAATTTATAGGTATTTTACCAAAATTTCTGCAATTTGAATACTGTTTAGGGCAGCACCTTTACGGATGTTATCAGAAACAACCCATAAATTGAGCCCACGCGGATGAGAAATATCTTCGCGTATTCTACCAACAAAAACCGGATCTTTGTCAACAGCCTCAGTGACTGCGGTAGGATAACCGCCAGGCTTGCGTTCATCCATCAAAACGACTCCGGGTGCAGTATTCAACAATTCATGTGCTTGTTCCACGCTGATTTTTTCACGAGTTTCAATATGAACAGCTTCTGAGTGTCCATAAAATACGGGAACGCGTACCGTTGTTGGATTGACTGAAATAGAGTCATCCCCAAAAATCTTTTTTGTTTCCCACACCATTTTCATCTCTTCCTTGGTATAGCCATTTTCCATGAATTTATCAATGTGTGGCAATACATTAAAAGCGATTTGTTTGGGATAAACTTCAGGCGTAATCGGTTTGCCATTGAGCAACGCCGCCGTTTGGCTGGCAAGTTCTTCAATGGCTTTTTTACCGCTGCCGGATACGGCTTGGTAAGTCGCTACGTTAATCCGTTCAATTCCAACGGCATCGTAAATGGGTTTAAGGGCAACCAGCATTTGTATGGTGGAACAATTAGGATTGGCAATGATATTGCGTGATTTGTACTGTGCTATCGCATCTGGGTTGACTTCTGGCACGACGAGGGGAATGTCCTTGTCTTGGCGAAATTGTGAAGTATTGTCCACAACCACACAGCCTGCTTCTCCAGCACGCGGGGCATAAATCGCTGATACTGAGGCACCGGCGGAAAATAGGCCAATTTGTACTTTGGAAAAGTCAAATTTTTCTAAATCCCCAACTGCTATGGATTTACCTTTGAATTTAATCTGTTTACCGGTTGAGCGATGGCTGGCTAAGGGATGTAATTTTCCTACTGGAAAATTACGTTCTTTCAGTATGGATATCATCACTTCACCAACCGCACCGGTTGCGCCTACCACAGCTACATCAAACAAACGAGTCATTTTTTTTCATTCTCCATTCTATTTATCAATCGAAAATCGCGATCCAAAAACCTGAACACGGGGTAAATCCTTTTTTGGCAATTCCTCATTTTCCTGTTGTTTGGGTTTGCTCTCCTTTTTCTTTGGCTCCTTAGCTTGTTTTTTCTGAAAATCGCGAACTAAAAACCTGAAGTTTGGGTAGTTCCCTTTTTTTGGGTTGCGACTGTTCCTCTTTAGGCTTCGCCTTTTCTTGTGCCTGCATTATTGCCGTTACCACAGCTTCACCCATTTCGCTGGTACTCGCCGCCTTTTTTCCCTCATCTTGAATATCTTTGGTACGCAAGCCATCGCGTAATACCTGACTGACTGCATTTTCAACCATGTTAGCTAATTCAGGTTTATTTAAGCTATAGCGTAACATCATCGCAATTGATAAAATCGTTGCCAGCGGATTGGCAAGGTTTTGTCCTGCAATATCGGGGGCGGAGCCATGTATCGGTTCGTACATGCCCTTGTTGTTCGCATCTAAGGATGCGGAGGGCAACATACCAATGGAACCGGTCAATTGGGAAGCTAAATCGGACAAAATATCGCCAAACATATTGGTTGTCACAATCACATCAAATTGTTTGGGTGCCCGTACCAATTGCATAGCGGCATTGTCCACGTACATGTGAGTGAGTTGAACATTGGGATAGTCCTTACTGACTCGCGTAACGATTTCTCGCCATAATTCCGTCGCTTCTAACACATTCGCTTTGTCAACGGAACAAAGGCGTTTTTGCCGTTTTTGGGCACTTTCAAAGGCAATTCGCGCAATTCGTTCAATTTCACTTTCACTGTATACGAGGGTATTAAATCCTTGCAGTTCACCATTGTCGAGGCTATGAATACCACGCGGTTGCCCAAAATAAATGCCGCCCGTCAATTCGCGCACGATGAGAATATCTAGCCCTTTTACCACTTCTGGTTTGAGCGTCGAGGCGTTAGCCAATTCAGGAAATAGTAGAGCGGGTCTTAAATTGGCAAATAGTTGGAGTTCTGAGCGCAAGCCTAATAGTCCCTTTTCGGGACGATTAGCTATATCCAGCGATTCCCATTTTGGACCACCGACGGCACCCAATAAGACGGCATCTGCTTTTTTAACCAGTTCTAATGTTTCGGGAGGCAAGGGTTGCCCGGTGGCATCAATCGCCGCGCCGCCGATCAAGCCTTCTTCCAGATGTAGTTCTGATTTAAATAAAATATTTAATATTTCCAATATTTTAACTGCTTCAACGATAATTTCAGGGCCGATACCGTCACCGGGTAGTATTGCGATAGTTTTACTCATATCAGTTATCAGTTCTAATTCTTCCGTTATCAGTTATCAGGAGGCCTTTTTCTCGTTCCCAGGCGGAGCAAAAATGCCAGAGGAAGTTTTTTTTTGACTGTTGGAGTCCAAAGCTTTAGCTTTGGACAAGCTACAGGCACGTCCAAAGCTAAAGCTTTGGACTCCAAGTGATAAACTGTTCACGGATAACTGTTCACTGAAAAAGCCAAGGTGCTTTTTGTTTACGTCTGTTTTCATAAGCCGCAATCTGTGAGGCGTGTTGCAAAATCATAGCGATGCTATCTAAGCCATTGAGCAAACGATGTTTATCCTTGGCATCTATAGCAAATTTCAAACCATCCCCCGTTTGTGTTGTTAGTGTTTGTGTTGTTAAATCAATTGTAAGCCTATAACCTGGGTTTGCCTCTATTGTTTTGAATAATATATCGACGACTTTTTCGTCTAATACAATGGGTAATATACCATTTTCAAGGCAGTTGTTATAAAAAATATCAGCAAAACTGGGTGCTATAATAGCGCGAAATCCATAGTCAAGCAAAGCCCAAGGGGCATGTTCACGGCTAGAGCCACATCCAAAATTGCGGCGTGTCAGTAAAATTTGGCTCCCCTGATAACGTGCATGATTTAGCACAAATTCCTGATTTAACGGACGATTTGTACAATCTTGTCCCGGTTCACCATTATCTAAATAACGCCATTCATCAAATAAATAGGGTCCAAACCCTGTACGATGAATGGATTTTAAAAATTGTTTGGGAATGATGGCATCAGTATCGACATTCGCACGATCCAACGGTGCCACCAAACCCGTCAAAGTTGTAAATGCTTGCATTTTTTAGTTATCAGTTATCAGTACACGCGCAAAACGGCGTTTGCCCACTTGATAAATATGGTTTGAAGCGGCTGGCATTTTTAGGGCACGATCGCTGACTCGTTCGCCGTCAATTTTGACAGCACCCTGTTTAATCATACGTATCGCTTCTGAGGTGCTTGGTGTCAAATTGGCTTGCTTGAGCAAAGCCGCTATTGGTATGTAACCCGTTTCTGTCCTTAAAGTCACTTCTGGTATATCTTTTGGCATTTCACGTCGCTTAAAGCGGGCAATAAAATTTTCATAAGCCTGTTGTGCCGCTGCACGGCTATGAAAACGCTCGACAATCTCTTGTGCAAATTCTACTTTAATATCGCGCGGATTTGCCCCTTGATCAACCGATTTTTTCCATTGCTGGATTTGCGCCGGGGTTTTAAAACTCAATAAGTCAATGTAACGCCACATCAGTGTGTCAGAAATGGACATTATTTTACCAAACATTTCGTCAGATGGCTCTTCAATGCCGATATAATTTCCTAAAGATTTAGACATTTTTTGTACCCCGTCTAAGCCTTCCAAAATCGGCATAGTCAGCACCACTTGTGGCGTTTGCCCATAGTGTTTTTGCAATTCTCGCCCGACTAACAAATTAAATTTTTGATCAGTGCCGCCCAATTCGACATCCGCCTTTAGCACTACTGAATCATAGCCTTGTATCAAGGGGTATAGAAACTCATGAATGGCTATGGCTTGTCCACTGGTATAACGTTTGTGAAAATCATCGCGCTCTAACATCCGTGCAACCGTGTGTTGAGCTGCCAGCTTAATCAATTCGCTGGTATCCATTTTGTTCATCCATTCAGAGTTAAAACAAATTTTTGTGGTATCTGGATTGAGGATTTTATAAATTTGCGCCTGATAAGTCTGGGCATTTTCTAATACTTTTTCTCTTGATAGTGGTTGACGGGTAATATTTTTGCCGGTTGGATCGCCAATCATTCCCGTAAAATCACCGATTAAAAAGTAAATGGTATGTCCTAAATTTTGAAATTTACGCAATTTATTAAGCAACACGGTATGTCCTATATGCAAATCTGGTGCCGTTGGATCAAAGCCTGCCTTGATGCGTAGGGGTTTGCCACTTTTTAATTTGGTGCGTAATTCATCCTCTAGTAATATTTCGTGAGTACCTTGTTTGATTTGAGTCAATGCCTCTGTCATGTATCAATCTCTCTACACAAAAATGTAGTTAAGTTTAACATTAATTCGTCAATTAGTCGGACATTTTTTATTTATAAGCCTAATTTCGCATAGGAACAATTGAACAATGTTTAAATAATAACAAAGCTAATATTATGATCTTATTAAAATAATATACATTAATCTTAATACTTATTAGCATTTTTTATCAACTGGTTTTGGTAAGCCATTTTATTTACACAGATTTTTTAAATATTTATTTATTCTCTGTTTTAATCAAGTTATCTTATCAAGGTTTCAGATGCTCCTAATATTCAAATATTCCTAACAAAGGCTCATAAAATAACATGCGATTGTTCAGAAAACCTCATAATCATCTCAGAGGCACCCCAAGACACATAAATTCTGTGTTTGAGCCACATCGTTCTTTATCAGATGTGATGGTAGATTCGTTGTCAAACTCATCTCGTCAGCCCAGACTGCCTTTTACTTTTAAAATAGCGGGATATGATTTTAGCATTGAATATGGATTACGTCCAAAACCATTTGCTAGGCGTTGGATAACGCCTATTCTATTGATAATAAGCAGCCTATTCATGGCTTTGGTGTTATTATGGTCGTTGAATAGAACCGATGTTTTAGTCGAGACAAATGCTTTTCATTTGCAATCTACACCTGTTGTTGTGCCAGCGGTCAAAAAGGTCAAAGTGGATATAACCCCAGATGACAATTGTGAAAAAATAGGTGTACACACCGAAAATGTCGCAGTTCGCTGTCAAGTTAATACTTCAATCTCTGCCCTTGTACAAAAAGGCGATTTATCAGAGCACTTAGTTGAGCAACTTGTCAAAATATTTCAATGGGATATTGATTTTGAGCGTGATGTTCGAGCGGGGGATCGATTGACTATTATTTATGATTCCCATCAAAAGATTTTAGCGGCTAAATTTATTAATCAAGGCAAGGTGTATCGTGCAATACGTTATACCGATTCGACTGGCACTACGAATTATTACACCCCGATGGGTTTTGATTTGCAAAAAATCTCCTTACTCAGTGCTCCCCTTAAATACACCAGAATTAGCTCCCCCTTTGGTCAGCGTAAACATCCTATTTCTAAAAAGTTTCATTTCCACAACGGCATTGATTATGCGGCACCGTGGGGCACACCCATCGTTGCGGCTGGAGAGGCGACTGTCACATTTGTCGGTAGAAAAGGTGGCTATGGAAAGGTCGTTACTTTACAACATCACCAACGGGTGAGTAGTTTATACGCACATTTGTCAAGGTATGCTAAGGGTTTGTCTGTTGGAGATAGAGTCTCTCAGGGACAAATTATCGGTTATGTTGGTCAAAGTGGACAAGCAACTGGTCCTCATCTGCATTACGAAATTCAATTGGATGGTGTAGAAATCAATCCACCATTGCTTACAGGCATTCCTTTCTCTTTGCCAATTTCCAAAGAACAAAAATATCATTTTTTGAGGAAATCTCAAAGACTTCTTACACAATTGGATACATTCATTCCCTTGACAAAGGCGGCGCGATCGGCATCCATTTACTTGTATCCTAACGCACAGGCGCATTAAAAAAAAAATAACTGTCCGATGCGAGAGTCTTTTAACATTTTAAACTTTCAAAGAAATTCTATTTCTTTAATAAATAGGATTTCTATAAATGTTAGTCAAGGCAGGATTAGAACGTGCCAAAGCCGAGAGGAAGCGTATCGGACGACCGCACGTCGAAAAATTAAAGCACGAGGATGAAATTCTCTACGAACTTCAAAAAAAGCTTATCATCGTGTCGGCCTCCGATGCGCCTCAAATCCCGTCGCAGCAAAACGACATTTTTAAACTGTCCCGTTCCGGGAACAGATCAAGAGGTTTCCTAAACACCTGAACTCGCTTTTTTTCGCGGTGGTGAGTACATCTAATGGAGGACAACGAATAAAACCTTCGTCGGCAAAAGTTTTTGCCGACGAAGCCGACGAAACAAACAAACGGCTATCAGTTGTTTCGGGAATGGAGCGAGCTACGCGGATTTCCCGAAACATAGTCGAGGGTTTCGGGAGACGAAGTAACGGAGCTTGCGACGTTCAATCCGCGTAGAGCCATTCCCTAAACAACTTAATAATTTTTAGTAGCAAGAATAAACCAAATCATGGCTTATCCTAATAAAAATTGTCTGTCGTTATGGGATGACTTCTCCTAGCAAAGAGCTTAAGCGATGAAGCGTGGGAACGAGAATCAATTATCAGTTAGCCAATTTGTCGGTAGCATATTATTAATATAAACCTCCCTATCCGCCGCCTCCTCAGCAACTGCCGTTAGACTCTGACCAATTGCCCCAACCGTGAAAACACTGATAAAAAGTAATGTAACCAAGCTCAGGGCAGGAGCCAGTTCACGTATGTGTGGCATCTCCGCAGTTGGTTTTTTAGTTGGCTGTTGAAACATTAAACGCACAATGCGTAAAAAATAGGCGGTTTCTATTACTGTTGCTATTAAAACGACTGCTATTGCCATTTGATACCAAGCGTCCAAACCTAAAGCACCTTTGAGTAACAAAAACTTGGCCCAAAAACCGGGCAACGGTGGAATACCAACCAGCGAAAGTGCCAGTACTAAAAATAACAAGGTACTCAGCATGGAGACTTGCGCGGCACCCACTAAGCGGCTTAATTGTCCTCCCCAGGCTTCCGTTAGCATAAACAAGGCAGGTTTGACCACTGCATGATGGAGAGCAAGGGCAATGCCGGCAATCACGCCAGCAGCACCTGGAATGGCAAAGGCTATGGCAACTAAGCCCAATTGTCCGATAGATGAATAGGCTAAAACTTGTCGTAAATCGGTGGCACGTAGCGCGGCTAATTCTCCGCTGATCACCCCTAAAATGCCTAAGCTGAGCAATAACAGAGGCGCAGAGGTGTCCGCATACATCAACACCAGTATCCGTAATACCACTAACAGGGCTAGTTTCGAGACTATTCCGCCTAACAAAGCGGAAATTCTAGCGGGTGCGGTGCCATAGACTTCTGGTACCCATGTATTAACAGGAAATATTTCGGCTTTAACGCCAAACCCTATCAACATCAAAGCAAAAGCCACTAATCCAACCGAGCCATTTAACATCTGTGGCGCGAGATGGGCTAGGTGGGCTAAATTGAGTGTGCCAGTGACGGCGTAAATCAAAGCAATGCCCAACAATAGCAAGCTTGAGCCAAGCGCACTCAAAATCAGGAAACGGATACTGGCGGCATAGCCAGCACCACTCCCTCGGCTCGCGGCTAATCCATAAGAAGCGACGGCGACTATTTCATAAAATACATAGATATTAAACAAGTCTCCCGATAACGCCAGTCCACAACCGCCGGCAACAATCAACAGCAGCAGCGTTTCTTCCTGAATCCGTCCCCTCTCTTTGCCCAACCATAATATTAAAGTGCCTAGCACAACCAGTATGACAAATAAAAGGGCGAGTTGATCCACGTAAAATAGGATGCCCAAGGGAGCAGAAAAGCCTCCCATGGCGATACTGTGTGGTGTGCGATCCCATAATCCCAAAGCAATAGCTAAGTTCAATATGAGAATGACGGGTCCTGTCCAATAGCCAACGCTGGTGTGTTGACGATATATGATAGGGAGCAAAAATGCGCCGAGTAAAGGCAAAGCAACTAACCAAATGCCATTCATGCTGAAGTTTCCTCAACCATTTGTTTGGAGACAGGTATGCCATCAATGATGTGCGTACCGCTTTCTTGTGCAATCTTTTGCGCTAATACTTTAGTGTCCAAAGTGCCATACGCTTTGTACGTTTTGACGACTAAGGCAAGTGCTAAAGCTTGGACACCTACGCCAATGACAATAGCGGTTAATACCAGTGCCTGTGGAATGGGATCGACCATAGCAGCGGCGGGAATTTGGCCCTCTACTAAAATGGGTGCCACTGCATTGGGGCGGTAGCCGACAGTTATCAAGAACAAATTTACACCGGCTTCTAACAAGATTAATCCGAATATAATCCGAATCAGGTGCCGATACATGACCATGGCGAATACGCCTAATAATATTAAACCGATGGCACCACAATATGAAAAAATATAAATCCAAGCTGTTTCTTCTACTGTCATTTTTTAATCACTCACCTCAGTTTCTTGCAGACGCGCTAATAGCCCCGCCAATTCTGCCCCGACTTTCAGTCCGACGGCTAGATAGAGCAAAGGCAAGCTGCCTGCTGAAAATAATTGCCCTACTTCACCCGCTCCAAACAGGGGAGCCAGAAAATCACCTTTAGCAAAGAGTGCAACTAAGCCGATGATAATAAAAGCCGCCCCTGCTAAACCCTCAATCGTGCTGCTCACTCGATGATTGAGTGGGCTTGCCGGTGAAGCTAAAATGGGGACGAAAAAAGCTGCGGCTAAAATCGCACCGCCTTGAAATCCACCGCCGGGGGTGAGATGTCCATGCAATATAATATAAACACCCAAAATAATCAGAAATGGAAATAACAAATCGGCGGCAGTACGCAAGATAAATCCCGCATTCGGCTCAAACGGCGCATCAGGACGACGTTGCCCTAAAACCATACCCGCTGCCGTTGCCGCGACAAATAAAATCGTTAATTCGCCCAAAGTATCCAAACCACGATAGGCGAGTAATACAGAAGTCACGATATTAGCCGTTCCCACTTCCGACGGGGCACGCGCCAAAATGCTGGCACCCACCGCGCCACTGACTTCGTAGCTTGTTAGGACTGCGCCTAGTAGTAAACCAAGGCCAATTATGAAGATAAGGCCACTTATTTCACGTAAATTCATTATTAATCCTTTTCAATCTTCCAAAGACCAACGCGACGTAAGGTTAAAACCAAGATAACGCCACTCACGCCGGCACCCACCGCTGCTTCGGCTAAAGCCACATCTGGCGCTTGTAACACCACAAATAACACTGAGAGTGCTAAAGAGACAACAGAGGCGGCAGCGGTTGCCGCTAAATAATGACGCAAAAAAAGTACAGCAAAAGCCGCGCCTAGCATTACCACAACACTGATTAATGCGACCCAAAATAACATTAGGTTTCCTCCAGTTGTTTTTTTTCCTTTTCAGCGCGAAGGCTGAAAGCTTGTAAACCTGCCATCTTAGCAGCACGGGCAATAGTAGATGAGGCTACCGGTGAGGTTAGCAAAATAAATAGGGCAATCAAAATTATTTTAGGCAACCATGTTGGATGATGGAATGCCACTCCGGCTAACAAGGCTAAAGTGCCCAGTGTGGTGGCTTTAGTGCCGGCTTGAATGCGATTATAGACATCTGGCATTCGTACCAATCCTAATGCGCCTAAAAATAAAAAGGTGGCACCGATGAGTATTAAAAGATTTCCAATTATTATCATACTGTTCAATTTTTTGATTTTTTGCTAAAGCTAAAAAAATACCCTGATATTGTTGCACAGCTATGTAGGGTGGGCAACGTGTTTTTGTTGCCCACCGGCTAAATCATCAGCCTCAGGAGTGCAAAGTGGCATAAAAAAATCCTATTTTTTGAAAAAATAGGATTTTTAAGTTTTTTTCTCATAGGTGCTGGACGGGGTTTGCAACCCCGTCCGGCATTAGAAGTCCAAAATTTCTTTTGAAGGAAGTTTGTCTAGTCAAACAATGTGAAAATTTCACCAAGATCCAGAATCTTGCCATCCCGATCAATCTCAATACCATTTAATCTACATTCATCATCACAGTATGCGATGGAACAAGCGTTGTCAATACACAAATATTCCAACCCGATTGCCTGAAGTTCGCCGCTCATCATAAAACGGATTTCAGGCTGGTTTGGGAATTTAAAAGGCGTATGAGCACAAATGACTCTTTCAATTCCAGTGGCTTCTTTAAAACGTTTATATAACAAGCGAATCCTTTCATCTTTTTCAAGGCACTGTTGAAGATAATTAAAGTCACTCCAAATTGGCCCGCCAAACGTTGGAAAACCTCTAGCCACACCACGCCAAAATCCGATCTGATCCAGTACCTCCGCCCCGTTCATTCGTCTAAAGCTATAATCATTCAAAGCGTTTTCGACAATTTGAGCCATCAAGCGATTGCTACGTTCAACAACGTCTTTAAGGCCCAAATCTCCATGTAGAGGCCTGAACGTATCATTACGAGGATCGTATCGGTTGCCAAACGCCAAAGGATCCATCATCGCCAATGGGGAAATGCCGCCATGAACAAAGACTGTGTTGCCTTCGTTATGGATGAATCGTGTACGACGGAAAAAATGGCCGTAATGATGCCGCCAGACTAATGAAATAATTCGCCAATCTATTGGGAGAATCTCTTGCTTGTCTTCATTGATAAAAAAGTTAAATTTAACAATCTTTGGCTGAGTCAGTCGGCACTCCTTAATAGAGATATCCCACCAATTTTTTGGCCCCTTGTCGCTGGTCAATTTTCCAAATAGATTGGAAAGACAAAAGCTCAAACTGTGATGCGAATCGAGAATTTCATTTTCCAACAATAACGAAGAATCCAATCCCAGTTTGCTAACCATTTGGTTGTAATAATTGGTATAGTCATCACCCGTATAGTGGCGATATTCGGCCAGTGGGGAAAGATCATACGGATATTCATAACGCAAGGTGTAAAAATCATCTTGATACTCAAATCTACCGGTTTCGTAAAACTCTATTTGCTTCTTCACTATCTCATCACTGTGAAGTGCCTTGAAACTTTCCAGGCTCTTATCGATACCCATATTATCAATATAAGAAAACGTATCGCATTTTGAATGTCCACAACCTTGATAGATTTCAGATATTTCAAACGGATTGAGAAAAAAATGGAAATTGATTAAGTCGTGATTACCCATAAAAAATATTGGGTAAATCCCAAACTCTTCCCATCTTATCTTATCCAAAAACTGGATCATATGGTAGCCCAAATGATAACGATCCAGGAAATCTCCCAGAAAAATCATCCGAACTGGCTCCGCCTGCCGGATCACCATTGTTTCAAGAGAGGGTGCCAATTCGTTATTCACGCACTCACTTATCAGCTTTATGACCGCATCTATTTTGCCGTCATAACGAATAAGTCCCTTTTTTGCCATGCTGCTCAACATGATATCCAGATCACCATGAAAATCTCCAAATACCAATGTTCGATCAAATTTCATAAATTTATACCTCTAGTGATAGAAATCCTATTTATTAAAGAAATAGGATTTCTTTGAAAGTTTAAAATGTTAAAATACTTCTGTTGAGCTACTTATATATAGGGTTAGCATAAATGATTAAAATAGGCACTTATACCATAAAAAACCAACTCATCCTAGCCCCCATGGCAGGTGTCACAGATCGCCCTTTCCGACAACTCTGTAAACAACTCGGGGCAGGCATGGCAGTATCAGAAATGATTTCATCAAATTCGCTACTTTGGGGCAGCGAAAAAACTAAACGCCGTGCCAATCATGACGGTGAAACTGAACCGCGTTGTGTACAAATTGCCGGTGCAGATCCGCAATTATTGGCAAAAGCGGCGCAATATAACGCAGAAAATGGCGCACAAGTGATTGATATTAATATGGGCTGCCCCGCAAAAAAAGTCTGTAACGTTATGGCGGGTTCCGCCTTATTAAAAGATGAAACACGGGTGGCTCAAATTCTCGAGGCTGTGGTTAACGCAGTTTCGGTGCCCGTCACTTTAAAAATACGCACCGGCTGGGATCAAGCACACCGTAACGGTGTGCGTATTGCCCAAATAGCGGAACAAGCCGGAATACAAGCTTTAGCTATTCATGGGCGTACTCGCGCTTGTGGATTTAGTGGCGAAGCGGAATATGACACGATTGCCGCGATCAAAGCAAGTATAAAAATACCTGTGATTGCCAATGGAGATATTCGTAGTCCGGAAAAAGCCAAGTATGTATTAGATTATACCGGTGCGGATGCGGTGATGATAGGACGTGCTGCCTTGGGTTGTCCGTGGATATTTCGTGAAATAGACTACTATTTAAAAACGGGAAAAAAATTGTCCGCCCCCTCTCTTACTGAAATCCGCGACACCTTATTGGCTCATCTGGAGAATCTCTATCAATTTTATGGAGAATATACAGGGGTGCGGATGGCACGTAAACATTTATCCTGGTATAGCAAAGGGCAACCACATGGGGCAAAGTTTCGTAATACAGTGAATCGCGTGGAAAGTTCTTTTGAACAAGTAAAGTTAACGCAAAGCTTTTTTGGGAAGTTGGCGGATGCCCTTTAAAGGAGATTCATCTTGATGCTAATCCGCAGGGGCTTATCACCTATAAGTTATTAGTTAATAGTTATTGTTGAGATGTTATCAGTTATAGGCTAATTTTTTTTACTAAAAATAAAAATATTAATAAAAATGTGGCTATGAACATCAAAGTGAGGAACAACCATGATTGGTAAACGGTTGAAATTGGCGCGACTGGGTTCGGGCTTATCGCTTCGTGAGCTTGAACATCGTATTGGAAAATTAGTTACGGCTCAGGCATTGGATCAATATGAACGGAATGAAATGATGCCGAATTCTGGGGTGCTGATTGCGTTGGCAGAGGCACTTGGAGTAACAGAAAATTATTTAGTCAGCCAGCGTGAAATTCGGCTTGAAGGAATCGTGTTTCGGAAAAATAATCCCACGCTCAAAAAGGAGGAAGCGCCAAAAATTGAAAGCCTTGTACTGGATCATTTGGAGCGTTATTTAGAAATAGAAGAATGCCTCAACGTCCCCAGTATCCAATGGGAGGCACCGCGCAACAGTCCGTTTCCAGTACATGAAATATCCGCCGCCGACTTGATAGCTCACAACATTCGCGTGATCTGGCAAGTGGGGATGAATCCAATTCCCCATCTCGCGGAATTTCTTGAGGAGCGGGGTATTAAAGTACTATCGCTACCGCTGCCCAGTGTAGTATCTGGACTTACGTGTTGGGCGAATCGTCAAGGTGGATATCCCGTGCCAGTGATCGTTATTAATGAAAGTCATTCTGGTGAGTGGCAACGATTTACTCTATCCCATGAGCTAGGTCATATGGTGCAACAAGTGGAAAATCAAAATGACGAAGAGGAAGCGGCAAACCGGTTTGCAGGTGCTTTTCTAATGCCAGCTGATATTTTGTGGGAATGCCTTGGTACGCACCGCAGCACCTTAAGCCTTGGCGAACTATTTGAATTAAAAGCGTTATTTGGCACAAGTGTTCAGGCAATCATCACTCATTGCAAGGAGGTTGGTATTATCAATGATGCAAGCAGGCAGCGGTTATTTGAGCAATTTAGACACCTTGGTTGGCTTTTGTCGCCGCATAATGAGCCGCAGCCTTGTCCACCTGAAAAATCAGATAGGTTTAAACGGCTTTGTTTTCGAGCATTGGCGGAAAATGTCAGCCAAAAGCGGCAGAATTGTTAGGAATATCGGTACGCCAATTGGCTAACGAAATGGAAGGCATTCCTGCTTAAGGAAACTTCTGATGAAAATATTAACTTCTGATACGTCGGTGTTAATTTTGTTGTTTCGGGAATGAGGTGTCCCGTAGGGATCTTCCCGAAATAACTAACAAATTCAATCAGCTCATCCTTATAAATTCTTGGCGCAACGAACCCAAATCACGCTTGGTGCTTTTAGCTAGCGGCTAGTGTGTTTTGCCTGATTATTCGTTGTTTACCATTCGCCGGCAAAAGTTTTTGCTAACGCAAAAACTTTTGCCGGCGAAGCTGTACTCACCACCACGCTAAAAACTTGAACTTCGAGTTCAAGCCCTACAAGCCAGTTTGTTTTAGTTAGGGAGCCTTTCTGCGTAACATCAGTGATATAAACAAAATTTATCACAAATTTTCATTGTCTTATCTTATTCAGTTAATTCAGATTCTTAGACAGTCATTTGGTGATTTTTGGCAGCAGCATCATGCTAAAGTACTTGACATAATAGATTCTCTCTGGTAACAAACATTTTTGTTTGGTTGTTTGTTTTGTTGGTGTTTGATTTTACAAACAAATTTGGAGAGTGAAATTATGAGACATTTATTATCTCGATACCTATTGGTATTGGGGCTGATGCTATTGTCCACCCCGCCGGCAATAGCTGAACTGATTATCGGGGATTACGAGGTGGTTAATCAAAAACGGCTCAGTTTGACTGAGTTTGAGTACACCGCCACGGCTCAGGTTACAAATACCAGTGACAACGAGCTGAAAAATGTGACTGCTACTTTAAGCACGACTTCCGACAGTATTAGCATTGTTGATAATGGGTTGTCGTTTGGTGATGTGCCTAGAGGCGGTAAAGTCAGGAGTATTAATACTGCTACCATCCGTTACGATAGGACGATAGGCCCACTGGATATAGCAGACTTAGTCTGGGACAGTGTTGGTTATGAGACAATTACTCAATTAGTAATAAAAGAAGAGGGAAAAATTTTTACCTTTCCTGATGGAACGGAGTTTGTCATACCACCACATGCCCTGGAAACTGACACCACAATATCCGTCACAAAGGATACGAAGAACTCAATATTCTGGTTTGAGCCAAAGGGACTGCGGACATTATCTGATATGACCTTAAACGTTCCTGTTACTGAAAGGATGTTAGGCGATTTGACTAAAGCAATCTCAGCTTTCATTTATAGTGATGAAAGTCCGATTCATGATTCTTTATCGGAGAAGGTTAAGGCTGAAAAGCTGTTAATGACTTTAGTTGCTGAACATCAGGTGGGGGATACACTAACTGTTAATTTTAACCACTTTTCTCTAATAAGGTGGAGTATTCAAGACACACTCTACTTAGCATTTAACATACCAAGCATTTTTCTTAAAAAAGGGGATGTGTTATTTTCACTCTCAGCAGAGAATTATGTGACAAATGAAAAAGGGTTTGATTGGTTTCCAGGGCATGTCGGTATGTTTGTTGGAACAGAAGAGCAAAACAATTGTGGTGATGACGGTAATGTAGCTTGTGATCTTATTGAAGCTGTACCTCCAAAAGTAAGAAATTCTAATTTGCAGGAAGACTTCAATTATGTAAGTCATCATGTGATTATGGGGGCTAGACGACCAAAAGATTTTTCCCTAACAGATAGGGAAAAAACTGAGGTTGTGGATTGGGCTAAGGAGCAGTTTAATAAAGATTTCTCTATAATAAATGATTACGAAAACGGTTCTTTCACAGGATTCAGTTGTGTTGGTCTGGTTGAGGAAGCTTACAATTCGATAGATAAGCCAATTGTAGGAGATAATTGGTTCACTATTGATTCTATATTACGTCCTCTTGATATGTATGAGAAGACAGTACCAATTAATAATATCAAGTCATCTGTTGGTCATACATTGGAAGTACATGTTAATCCTGTTTTCCTAGATCAGGAAAAAGACTGGTATCTTGATTATAGGAATATTAATACTGAAAGTTCTCGTGATGGATTTAGTTTTACCGCATCTGCTATTCCACAAGGCGCTACTTTTGATTCATCTACTGGTTTGTTTAGATGGGAAAATATTCCATCTACATACGCTGGCTCTTCCAATACAATTACTTTCAATTTAAGTGTCCCATATCCTGGCATGATTTGGGGAACTAATATTATTTCTAAATCTGAGGCTATAACTATAACTGTTGATGGTGAACCCGCAACACCAACAAGCGGTAAAAAGGCCTCATCAACTACTGATCCTCACTTATACACCTTTGATAACCTAGCCTACAGCTTTCAAGCAGTAGGCGAATTTATTTTGGCTAAATCCACCATTGATACGTTTGAAGTCCAAGCACGTCATAAAGCTTGGGGAAACAGACCCGATGTATCTATTACGCAAGCCGTAGCTATGAACGTGGCTGGTGACAAAGTTGGATTTTACATAGGTCAAAATCCGTCAGTTTATATCAATGGAAATCAGCAAGAACTGATAGAAGGGACTAACCCATTACCAATGGAAGGCAGTATTGTCAAACAAGGCTCGCTCTACACAGTAAGATGGCCGGATGGTAATGGATTAGTCAAGATTACAGATCGTGGGAGTCATTATAATATAGTCATATATATCAGTGACTCCCTAAAGGGACAGCTTATTGGGTTGTTAGGAAATGCTGATGACGAGCCGCAAAACGACATGGTAGCCAGAGACGGTATCAATTTGGGAACAGAACTGGAGTTTACCACCCTTTATCCAGATTATGCCGATAGTTGGCGCATCTCACAAGAAGAATCCTTGTTTGACTACGCACCGGGCGAGACAACGGAAACTTTTACAGACCGTAATTTTCCACGTATTCTTGCGAGAGCATCCGATTTGTCTGCTGAGGATCGGGCCGCAGCCGAGCAAATATGCCGCCAAGCTGGCATTACTAATCCTGTTTTTTTAGAAAATTGTATCCTAGATGTCGCTTTAACAGGCAATGAAGAGTTTGCCCAACTGCCGCCAGACTTGGCAGAGCCTGAAACAAGAGCCAATGTCTCAAAACCAAATCCGCCTACAATCGGTGATTCCGGTTTTGGCCAATTCAAAGGCTTTGTCTATGATGCTGTAACAAAACAGCCTTTAAATGGCGCACTGGTTAAATTAACAGTTGATGGCACCCCATTACCAGGAACTACAATTTCTGCAACAGTAAATGGACTTTATGAAACAGACGTAGTACCTACCGGTACAGGCTATCATCTATCAATAGAATCAAGCGGTTATATCTCCGAGCAAGTATTTAACCTGAATGCACCGGATCGTCAAGTCACTGAGATTGAACCAATCAATTTGGTGCCGGTCGAATTTGACGATGTGGGGCATATCACCGGCAATGCGAGGAATGCTCTGGATAATAACGGCATTCCTAATCTGACTATCAATGTCCGCCCTTATATAAATAATCGGAATGGCGATATCCTAAAAACCACCCAGACAGACCAAAACGGCAATTTTAGGCTGGATAACCTAGACTCTGGTAACTACACCTTAGAATTCTATGGAACCGGTTTCGTTACCAACTACGTTACAGTAGTTAATATTGGAGGACAAACTACAAACGTTGATGCTGTGATTAGTCCTGAATTGGGTGACGCAGAGTTTCGTATAGTACTAAGTTGGGGCAATTCACCATCTGACCTAGATAGTCATCTAACTGGACCGAATGGTCAAGGTGGACGTTTCCATGTTTACTATCGTAATCGGGGTTCAAATAATTCGGCACCTTACGCTTTGCTAGATCGTGACGATCGGAATAGTTTTGGCCCTGAAACCATTACAATTACCAGATTATTGCAAGGAGATGTCTATCGTTATTCCGTACATAACTTCTCAAATCGTCGTTCTACTTCTAGCCAAGTACTTGCCAACTCAAGTGCAAAAGTTGAGGTGTACAACGGCAACGCATTAGTTGCAAGCTATAACGTACCTAACCAAGAAGGAACGTTGTGGACAGTGTTTGAGATTGACGAATCTGCTGTAATCAAACCAGTTAATGCGATGGGATATGAAGTCAACCAAGGTGGCATACGTTCCAGAGGTGGCATACGTTCCAGAAATTATAATGTAATACCAAATAGGGATGCCACTGATTACTGGCCAATCGTATTTCAGGCTACTAAGCCATAGTTTTCTAAACAGTTAGTATAAACCTGACCGGTTTTTGAAACCAGTCAGGTTTGTGTCCGAACCACTGAAAATGGAGTAAATATGTTCAACAAAATAGTCAAAAAATGTGACATAACTAAATTAATTGTCACAAGCATCGTCATCTTACACGTTACACTTTCAACTACTGCTCACGCTATCAAAGTGCAGTACGACTTAATTCCACTTGGCGGAGAACAATACCGCTATGTCTATACCGTGACTAATGATGGCTCACTGGGAGATGGAGTATCCGTGAGTTTGTTTGATCTCGTGTTTGATTCTGCAAGTTATCAAGAAAGCTCTTTAGCTATTGTTACCCCCGCCCCACTTAATTCAGAGTGGGATGAGTTTCTTCTATCATCCATTTTCGATGAGCCAGCCGCGTACAGTGCCTTTTCATCAACAATAGGCATTGCACCGGGGGAAACTGTATCTGGGTTTGCAGTAGAATTTGAATGGATAGGCGGTGCTGCGCTCCCAGGAAAACAGACTTTTCAAGTATTTGATCCAAACACCTTTGAATTATTGGAAGAAGGCACCACCAGCTTTATAGATGATCCCACCGTCGTCACCCTAGTCGATTTCACGGCTACCGCCTTGAAAAACGAAATTGTTTTAGAATGGGGAATCGCCTATGAACTTGACAACGCCGGTTTCCATATCTGGCGAGCCACCGGGGAAGGGTGGAGATATGGCGACTATTCAACCGTAGTCAGACTAACAGAACAACTATTGTCACCTATAAGTAATTCTTCTTGGTATTCCTATGTGGATGACGATGTAGAATCTGAACTCACTTATTACTACGGCTTAGAAGATTTGGACGTATACGGTCACAGCACCTTCCATTGGGACTACATAGACTGGGCTACTGCAAAATAAGTACCTATAGATAAATAATTTCACACTGGTGCAACCACAAGGGATTGCCCCTACATGCGAATGTTGCATTGTAGGGGCAATCCTCTATAATTGCCCATGCAATGCTAGACGGGCTCGTATGCAACCCTGTCCGTTTGAATCTCGTCAAATGCAATGTCCTAACAAGAACTTAACTCTTACTTTAAAACACCAAAAACACCAAATAATGGGTTGGTTATGTTTAAGGGGCAAGCTCCCTGGGGTGATAAAACATCTATCACCTTTGTCAAAAAACGAATCAAAATATTTCTAGCCCCATGTATATCCCGGTTCACCCTTTTTCCTTGGAAAAGAATTGAAGCTTTCCCACCCAAGT